>PDWI01001817.1_pt1 | contig 33245 bp, 24 predicted proteins | sample 1430891 | NCBI WGS metagenome assembly PDWI01 (sample SAMN01162508, study PRJNA174530) | Oral metagenome, whole genome shotgun sequencing project. | biome: Marine environment; feature: Marine mammal; material: Swab sample of the gingival sulcus; isolation source: swab sample of gingival sulcus... | reverse complement strand
ATAAACAAATCTACTGAAATATACACTTCCATAAAAGAGATTAACTTAGATTAGATCTCTTTTTTTTGTATATTTCTACGCGTTGTGCAACAGGCACAACACCTATACGCAATGCCCTGCGGGACACTGCGCATAGCCAAACCGTTAGCTACAAGCAAGACAAAAATTCCGAAAAGAAGAAAGAAATGAAAGAGAATGTTAAGAAATTTCTAAAAGATATGATTCCCGTTTTATTGGGAGTTTTAATTGCCTTGTGGATAAATAATTGGAATGAGAATAGAAAAAACACGGAATATATTACCCAGATAAAATCTTCAATAAATGAAGAGTTAAAGGAAACTAATGACGATATTATAAAGAAATTGTCTTTTCAAAAAACACTTATTGATACCTTAAATTTTTATAGAACTAACGATAGGATTTCGATATTTGATGTAATGATGAAAGCCAATGGAATTCATATGCCCAGTATTAAAATAAACTCTTGGAAAGCCGTTTCTCGTTCAAAAATTGAATTGTTGGAATATGAAAAAATATCTGCTCTAGCTAGTATTGAAGAACAAAAAGAACTATTGGAGTCAAAAATTGAACTTTTGCTTAACTTTCTTTATCCAAATATAAAAGAAACAGGAATTAACAAGAAAGAACTAATTATTTTAATGATGCAAGATATAATTGTTACGGAAAAAGGCATACAAGAAGAAATTCAAGGGATGATTATAGATTAAATTTAGAGTTCATAAAAAAACGATTGTGGATTTGAGAGGTTTCTAAAAGCATAAACAAAAAAGCCAGTTGCTAACACTGGTAATCGCTGCACAACACCCAAAAATAAAAAGAGATAAATCTCAAGCTTGCTTAATTCATTTTAAGTGAGGTTTTATATTTTATTGAAATTCAAAATATCAAAATTAAAGCAGCTTAAAAATGCACTAATTGAAAACTGATAAATAATTTTTCTTGGTATTATTTTTTCCTTGCTTTCTTAAGGTTACATAAATATACATTTCCGTAAAAGAAAACGAATTTAATTATCCTTCTTTTTTTTGCATATATTTGTACGCGTTCTGCAACAGCCACATAGTCAATGGAAAATATATCACAAAGAAATATCAAGACAGAGCTATAATTATGATCAACTTAAAGAAGCTGCAGAACGCATAAAAGATGGAGAATACTAGTAATGATAGATAAAATAGAAAAATTTCAAGATGCAGTAAAAAATATTATCGGCAGAAAGTGTTGGGCCATTTGTGCAGGTGAAGGGACCGGAAGTACAGTAGGTATTTATATTGGTGATAAAATTCTAAGAAAAAAGAATTAACAAATAATAAACTAGAACCAGAATTAAGAAAATATGATTCAGAGTTATCTTTTTAATTACATGTGCTTGGAGGTTGGATCCTCTATTTTGCTTACGGAAATATTTTACGTAACGTAAACTATGGCGAAGCAGAAAGATACGACTTCACAGAAAAAGGGAGAGACATTGAAACTGGACTTAACTATTTTGGAGCAAGATATTACGACTCTGAAGGTAGTTCTTGGAGAGACTGAAAAATATTTTGTGTAAATGAAAAAATAGAGTTAAAGAATATTTTCAAATCTGTCGTTAAAATAAATAGAAAAATTAGATAAAACTATAGCCCAATTTCTAATAGGCATAGTCCTTTTTTTGATAAATCTCTGTAAACCAGAAATAACATTTTCATTACCTATTTTATAATTCCCAAGTTTTACTTGGGAATTATTTCATCCTAAAAATTAGTTGGAAAGTTTGTTGTAGGCTTTCATTCCACCTTCAACATTTTTTGCTTTGTAGCCATTTTTTAGTAATATTTTTGTACCGTAAGCGGAACGATTGCCTGAACGACAAATTACGGCAAAATTTTTATCCTTGTATTTTTCTAATTCGGAAATACGTTTTTCTAGTTCTTGTAAAGGTATATTTATAACATCCTCAATTTTACCTTGTTGACCAGTAAGTTCAGGTGAAGTTCTTACATCGAGTATTACTAAATTAGAATCCGTTTTTATTGCTTCCTTTAAATCGCTTACGGTTATATTATACTCATTATCAATATTTTGACAACTTACGTTTGAAATTGCCACAATAATAAACAAAAGTAGAACAAATACTTTATTTTTCATGTTTTCCCTTTTTTTTCTAAATAATTCGATTTTTTATTTCAGCTATATTTTCAATTTTTGATATTAATTCATCTCCTCTTTCTACCTTACTTACACCTTCGGGGGTTCCGGTAAAAATTAAATCGCCCGGTTCTAAGGTAATTCTTTCGGAAATATATTTTACAATTTCCGCAGGAGAAAAAATCATTTTACGCAAATTGGATTTTTGCTGAATCTTTCCATTTTTATACAACTCAATTTTTTCATTTCCGGTTAATCTATAATTATCCTTGGTAATGAAATCAGAAATTGCTGCGCATGTATCAAAAGATTTTGCAAGTGTCCAAGGATTTCCGTCTTTTCTAAACTCATTTTGTAAATCTCGTAAAGTCATATCCAATCCAACTGCATTACCAATAATAGATTTTTCAGCTTCTTCAAGAGTTGCACTTTTAACTTCTTTGCCAATCAGTAAAACCAATTCAACTTCGTGGTGCATTTCGTTTGAATAATCAGGATGAATAATATTATCTCCATGATACACTAAAGTTGAAGCCGGTTTCATAAAAACAATTGGGAACTCGGGAACTTCATTACCAAGTTCTTCTGCATGTTTTGCGTAATTACGACCTACGCACAAGATTTTTCCAACAGTAAATTCTTTATTAGAGTTTTTTAATTTTATTTTTTTCACAATAATTACTTTTTTAGATGCAAAAAAAAGATTTTGGTTTCTTAAGAATACAAAGCCGACTAATCCAGTTCAAAATATTCTTAAACAATGCTAAAAATATAAAAAATACTTTGTTTTAGAAAGATTTTATATCTGTTGATAAGTTAATTTTGAATTTTTGTTAAGGCTCTAACCTTGGAAATTTTTACTTTTTTCAAATATAATAATTTCCATAATTTTTTCTCCATATCTTTTTTAAAATATCGAATAGATCCAAAACTTCACTAAGCAATCGATAAAAATTGTTTTTAGGTACTCTTTGGCTCAGTTGAAAACTGATAAATAATTTTTCTTAGTACTGTTTTTGCCCTTGCATAAGGAAAATTAACATTTCTGCCATTAACAATTACTAATCAATTTAGTATCAAAGAATCATTAAAAATTTTAGAAGATGTTTATCCCAAAGCACCTACTAATGTTGCTCAAGTTTATGCTAAAATAGGCTGAGAAAAAGAACTTAATAGATTATTCTCATGCATAAATAATCTTAATGGTTGGCATAAAAAAGAATATTTAATAAAATCAAAAAAAAGATTGAATAAATAGATATAAGATTGTATTGTATGTTCTTTTAGTATTTAACCTGGGAATTGATTGCCCAGAATTTTAAACTATTAATTATGTAGTAGTATGGGAATGATAAATGGTGGAATTAATGGTTATAAGTATAGCTTAAAAGATATGAGAAATCCTTGGAATGCTCTTGCTGTAGCAGGCGGTAATATAACAGTTGGAGCCTTAGGATTTATGACGGTGCTGGTTTGGGATTATCTCTCGCAAATAAATTAATATCATTTATGAACGGAAAAATGGAAATTGTAAGTCAGCCTAAACAAGGAACCATTATTCCAATTACTTTCCCTAAATTTATTTAACATCACAAACATTAAAATAATTTAAAATAAAGTTGGTTTAGTACCACAGAAAAACTTAAGTTTGGTATTACAATTTAGTTATCTTTTTGTAAAATTATATCAGGATAAAAAAGTTTTTCCTTTAATGCTAATTTAATATTTATAAAAAACTTATTAAAACTTTTACGCATTATTGGTTAACAATTATTTATATGTGTAGAACAAGTAAAAAAAATAAAATACCGAATTTAACAGCTTCAATTCTATCTCCTTCCAACTTAATAATTCCGCATAGTTTACTCAATTCCGGGTTTGATTACAGCAAATCGTATAAGCAAAAAAATAAAATAAAATCATATAGCAACAATAACGAGGTTACAAATGAAGAAAAATAAGTGGATTTTTGGACTCATTTTTTTTATCGCCGTTTTATTATCGGCACAAGATACAAGTCAAACATTTCTTTCGCTTAAAAATACAAGCGTAAAATCATTTCAAGATAAATACCCCGAGTATGATGGAAAAGGAACAATAGTTTTAGTACTTGATACTGGTGTTGATATGGGAATAGATGGTTTAACTAAAACATCTGCGGGAGAAGTAAAAGTAATAGATGTTCAAGATTTTACCGGACAGGGTGATGTTAAATTTTACGAAGCAGAAATAGATGAAGAAGATAATGAACATTTCTTTATCAACGAAGAGCATGCATTGAAAATAAAAGGTGCCGATAAATTAAAATATAAAGCTGCCGATGGTAAATATTACATAGGAGCAATAGAAGAATCACTATGGAAAAACTCCGGCAGCAGAGCCAATGATGTGAACGGAAACGGTAATGATAATGATAAATTTGAATTTGTAACATTTAAGGTTAATGAAAATGGAGAAGTCTTTTGGGTTGTGTATATTGATACTAACAACAATGAAGATCTTTCCGATGAAAAACCATTAAGAAATTATAAAGAAAAAAATGATACATTCACTTTTGAAAATAATGAAACACTTCCGCCTTTTACTATTGCACTCAATATTTTTGATGAAAGAGAGATAGTTTCTTTTTTCTTTGATGACGGTTCACACGGAACACATTGTGCAGGAATTTCTGCTGGAAATAAAATAGGGAATACAAACTTAAATGGAATAGCTCCCGGTGCTTATGTAATGGGCTTTAAGCTTGGTAATAATAATCTTGCCGGTGGTGCTACGGTAACCGAAAGTATGAAAAAATGTTTTCTCTATGCCGATAAAATTTCTAAGGAAAGAGAAGAGCCATGTATTATCAATTTAAGCTTTGGTATTGGTTCCGAAATAGAAGGCAAAGCGGATATTGAAAATTTCATTAAAAATTTAGTTGAAGAAAATCCATACTTATATATTGCAACATCAAATGGAAATGAAGGACCCGGACTTTCTAATGCGGGTATGCCTTCTGCTTCAGAATATATATTTTCTACTGGAGCCGTACTTGCTCAAGAAGTAGGAAATGATTTATACGGAACAACACTTGATAGAGATATAATTCTGCACTTTAGTTCCAGAGGCGGAGAAGTATTAAAGCCCGATGTTGTAGCTCCCGGAGCTTGTGTATCTACTGTTCCTAATTTTAGTAGAGGAGACAGATTCTGGGGAACTTCAATGGCTTCACCATATTCTGCTGGTGTAATGTCCGTATTACTCGGTGCTCTTAAAACCGAATATCCCGATGTGAAAATTCCTTCAAGATTATTGTATAGAGTTTTAAGAGAAACTGCCGAGCCAATGGAAGGTTATGATTTTGTTGACCAAGGCGGAGGTTTAATCAACATTGAAGCTGCGTATAACAAACTGAAAAAAATAATCAAGAATAAAGAAATTTCAAACTTCGAAACATATTCTATTGAGTCTTTTGCTCCGAATATGCCCGAAGCAACTGCTCCTAACTTATATATCAGAGACGGAAGTTTTTTATCCGGCGATGAAAAATTTTCTTTTATAATTAAACGAGACGATACTAACAAAAATAAAAAGTTTTATAGAATTTTTAATTTAAGTACTGATGCTGATTGGTTAAAAATAATCAACAAGAAAATTCATTTAAGAAATAATCAACCTACAATGGTAAAGGTACAGCTAGCCGATTCAATTTTAACTGAGCCTGGTTTGTATAATGCCGAAATTAAAGCATCAAGAGCGGGTAAGACCAAGATGTATGAATTCAGCATGATGGCAACAGTAGTTATTCCGTATCAATTCTCTTCGAAAAACAATTATAAATTAAATTTTGATGATCAAGTAGTTGAGCCCGGAATGCACAAAAGGTATTTCTTGAAAATTCCTAACGGAAGTTCAAACTTAAATATTCAAGTAACATCGGATAACAAAGAATTCACGGCTGTGAGATATTATTTACATGACCCCGATGGAATACAAAGATTACGTGGTTATTTAAATACTAAATCGGATTCAGGCAGTAAAGTTGAACATTTTTCAGATTTGCAACCCGGTGTTTATGAATTTATTATTTTGGGTGAATTTACTTCGCAAAAAGAATCTAAATTCAATCTCAGTTTCGAAATAGATGGAATTGAACTTCTAAATAATACTCTTAATAAAAAAAATGAAATAGAAGTAGTTAATAATTTTTCCAAAATTAAAAGATACAGTATTGATGGTAAGCTTTTGGGTTATCAAAAAAAATATACTGTAGAACTTGAAAACCAAACTAATTACGAAATCCCATTTACTTTAACTAAAGGTGAAGCTGCCAAGTCATTTGAAATTAGTTTATCTAAAGAAGATTATAACAAGGTTACTGATTTTGCATTAATGATTTATAATACTGAGGGTAAATCCGTAAACATAGGTGGGCTATCAAGCAGTAAGTCTGAAATCTCGGTTAGCAACATTGCTGATACAACACAAAATTATACTTTCGAATTTATACCGGCTTTTGCCGAAAAACCAAGCAAAATGGAAGTAAATATTACAGAGAAAACATATTTTAAGAATAAAGTTAATTTGAATGCCCTAATAAACGGCAGTAATAAAATTTTGCTATATCCTAACATAAAACAGAAAGTAAGTTTTAGTTTCGATAAGCCTGAACAAACTATTCCTGAAAACAATTTATATTTTGGAGAAATAGAATTTAAAGCATTAAAAACTAAAGATGTTGAACTTACTAAAACAATATTAATAAAATAATTGAAGGGGTAAATATGAGTGAACACAACACAGTAAAGACTTCAATCGGATTACCGGAAAATGCTTACTTTGAATTAGAGCCCGGCGAAGAATACGTTCCGATTATGTCGCCCAAAGAAGATATTCCCGAAATAAATATCTGGTCGGTTACTTGGGGACTCTTAATGGCTGTTTTATTTTCCGGGGCAGCTGCTTATTTAGGGCTAAAAATAGGACAAGTATTCGAAGCTGCAATTCCAATTGCAATAATCGCTGTTGGTGTTTCAACTGTTGCTAAAAGAAGTAAAGCAATGGGAGAAAATGTTATAATTCAATCAATCGGTTCAACTTCCGGTGCTGTAGTTGCCGGTGCAATTTTTACAATTCCTGCTCTTTATATTTTGGAGTTGGAAGTAGAATTTCTTCAAGTTTTTATGGCATCGCTTCTCGGCGGATTTCTTGGAATACTTTTCCTAATTCCGTTTAGAAGATATTTTGTAGCTGAGATGCACGGTAAGTTTCCTTTCCCTGAAGCTACTGCAACAACCGAAGTTTTGGTCGCCGGTGAAAAGGGAAGCGATCAAGCCAAGATTTTAGTTCTTGCCGGACTTATAGGAGGTATTTATGATTTTCTTATTGCTACTTTTGGAGCTTGGACTGAAGAAGTATCTTCACGTATAATTCCAATTGGAGAAAAACTTGCCCAAGATTTTAAATTACTCTTTAAAGTAAATATTGGTGCTGCCGTTATGGGACTTGGTTATATTATTGGTCTTAAATATGCAGCAATTATTGCAGCAGGTTCATTCTTTGCATGGTATGTTTTTATTCCTGTGTTTGCTTATTTAGGTGATTTTATAACCTTGCCAATCGGTGCCGGAGTTACTACTCTTGTTAAAGATATGCAGGCAGAAGATATATTTTTTCATTATGTAAGACACATTGGTATTGGCGGCATAGCAATGGCGGGAATGATTGGAATTATAAAATCTTCGGGTATTATCAAATCCGCTTTTGTTCTCGGCTATAATGAAATTTTTGGGAAAAAACATACCGAAGAAGAAGTTCTTAGAACTAATCGTGATTTATCTATGAAAATTATTGCCGGAGGAATTTTTGTTGTTACGGTTATTATCTTTTTGTTCTTCTGGTTTGGTGTTGTCCATAATTTATTACACGCTATAGTTGGTTTGCTTATAGTTTTAATTATATCGTTTCTGTTTACAACAGTTGCAGCAAATGCAATTGCTATTGTTGGTACAAATCCTGTTTCCGGTATGACTTTAATGACCTTAATTTTATCATCAATAGTTTTAGTTTCTGTTGGTCTTTCAGGGCCTGCCGGAATGATTTCTGCGTTAATAATTGGTGGTGTTGTTTGTACAGCTTTATCTGTTGCAGGTGCATTTATTACTGATTTAAAAATAGGTTATTGGTTAGGTTCATCACCTTACAAACAAGAAAAGTGGAAGTTTGTAGGTACTGCACTTTCAGCCGCAACGGTTGCAGGAGTTATTCTTATTCTTAATGATACTTATGGTTTTGTAGGACAAGATGCTTTAGTGGCACCTCAGGCAAATGCAATGGCTGCCGTATTAAAACCTTTAATGTCTAACCAACCTGCTCCTTGGATGTTATATATCGCCGGTGCCTTAATGGCACTTGTACTTAATATGATTGGTATTCCTGCACTTGCTTTTGCACTTGGTGTTTATCTTCCTTTGGAACTTAACACCCCTATTTTATTAGGCGGACTTATTGCTCACTTTGTTTCTACGAAAAGTAAAGATGAAGAATTAAATAAAGCAAGAAGAGAAAGAGGAACTTTAATAGCATCCGGATTTATTGCAGGCGGTGCTTTACTTGGAGTAGTTTCCGCTCTAATTAAATTTATTCAAAACTCTAATGACTTACCTGATTGGCAGATTACCGGCTGGGCAGGGTCGCACGGTGCTGAAGTTCTAGGACTTGTTATGTTCTTATTACTTTGTGCTTATATGATTTGGGATTCAATGAGAGCAAAGAAAGAAGAATTATAAAAGAATATTTTTAATGTTTTTGAAACTTCCTTCAATTTAGTTGGAGGAAGTTTTTATTTTTTGTGTAAGCCACTCTGCTCTATCTGTTGTTATTCCATCAATTCCCCCAGAAATTAATTGTTCTGCATGCATGTAATTATTAACTGTCCAACAATAAATAATATATCCTGAATTTTTAACTTCTTCTATAAAACTTTTATTTAATATTTTACCTGCCCAAACATTTAATCCGTCTAAATTAGCAATTTTCACTTTTTTTAATAACTCTTTGATACCGAAAGAAGTAATTTTTGTATAGAAATTATAATCTAAATTATTTAATAATAAAACATTATTTTCGGGAAAAAGTTTTTTTGCCTCAGTTACTGTTGCAAAATTAAAAGAAATGATTTCAACTTGATTTTTTTTGATGGAAAAGTTACTAAGTACATTCTGTAAATAAGGTAAAAGTTTTCTGTTTGATTTAATTTCAATTATCAGTTTCTTTTGTTTCGGTAATGTTTCTATAATTTCTTCAAGGGTCGGAATTTTTTCATCTAAGTATTTTTCTCCTTTCCAAATTCCAACATCAATTTTTTTAATTTCAGATAAGGTAAGTCTGTTGATATATTTTTTTATTGAACCTGTTCTTTGAGTATGAGGATCGTGCAAGGCAATAATTTTGTTATCTTTACTGAGACGAACATCAATTTCAACTGCATCTGCATTTCTTTTCCAAGCAAGTTTAATTGCTGCCAGAGTATTTTCCGGAGCATCATAAGATTCGCCTCTATGAGCAATTATCATTGTATTATTTATCATATCAAAAAAAATCCTTTTATTAAAAATATTTGTTCTTTAATAGAATATAGTTTTTTATTAATTGGCATATGGGAAAATACAACAAAATTTGTTGTTCCGTAAGGAGAGCATTTAAGTTTGTAACAATGAAACATTAGTTATTCTATAAAAAGTTAAATAACTAATGAAAATGGTAATCAAATTAAATTTAAGAATCAAGATTAATTTTTGTAAAGGAATTACTTTTGATTAAATGTTTTCTGCATCTATATTTCTCAAAGGTAGTAAAGCCGGCATTTAACTTTTCTTATTTTTTTATAAATTGTTCTTAATATTCAATATATTATAGTTCTATTTTTGTATAGTTTATTATTTATTGATGGATGCTCTTAAAAAATTAAATAAATATTTTTTTCATTATAAAGTAAGATTATTATCAGGTTTTCTTTTTATTTTATGTTCCAATGCTGCCCAAGTTTATATCCCATTATTGCTAAAAGATAGTATTGATGGTTTAAAGGAAAACATTTCTCCGGATTTAATAATCAATTACTCGCTGTTAATAGTAGGAGTTGCTTTAATTGGCGGCTTTTTCAGATTTTTAATAAGAGTAACAATAATTATTGTTTCCCGAAAAATTGAATTTGATTTACGTAGCGATTTTTGGGAACATCTTCAAAAATTACCGACCAGGTTTTTTCAAAATAACAGTACTGGAAATTTAATGGCACACGCAACAAACGATATAAGTGCCGTTAGAATGTATATTGGTCCTGCGGTTATGTACTCTGTTGATACTGTATCTAAGTTTATTATTGTAATTGTTTTAATGATTTTAATAAATCCGCTGCTCACACTTTATGCCCTAATTCCGCTGCCTGTTCTTTCATTTTTTGTTTATAAATTAAGCAAAAAAATTCATTCCAAGTTTACGAAAATACAAGAGAAATTCTCTGAGCTTACAACAAAAGCACAAGAAAGTTTCTCAGGAATACGAGTTGTAAAATCCTATGTTAGAGAAGAAAATGAAATCACGGAGTTTACTAAACTAAGCAAGGATTACCTTGAAAGAAATATGGAGAAAGTTAAAATTCAAGCACTCTTTGCTCCAATACTTTTTCTAATAACCGGTTTATCCGTAATTATTGTTATTTGGTTTGGCGGCGATATGATAATAACCGGAAAAATGACACTCGGAGAAATTGTAGCATTTGTGGCTTATCTCAGCATGTTGATTTGGCCAGTAATTGCTTTCGGATGGACACTTAATATAATTCAACAAGCATCTGCATCTATGAAACGACTTCTTAAAATTTTTGCCGAAGTTGATGAAATAGAGGATAACAAAAATACAAACTTTGAAATCCAAAAAATTAAAGGTACAATCGAATTTGATAACGTTTCTTTCAGATATAATGAAAATTCTCCTTTAATCTTAAAAAATATTTCTTTCAAAGTTAAACAGGGTGAAACCGTTGCAATAATAGGACATACAGGAAGCGGAAAAACAAGTTTAATAAATTTAATTCCCAGACTTTTCGATACAACATCAGGCAAAATTTTAATTGATGGAAATGATGTAAAAGAAATCCCAAAGAAAGTTTTAAGAAAAAATATCGGATTGGTTACACAAGAAACATTTCTCTTTTCCGATACATTGTTAAGCAACATTGCTTACGGATTGGAAAATGTTGATGAAAAAATTGTAAACGATGTCTCGGAAATTTCTCAATTAAAAAAAGATATTGTTGCATTTGAAAAAGGTTACGAAACTGTTCTCGGTGAAAGAGGAATAACACTTTCGGGCGGACAAAAACAAAGAACCTGTCTCGCAAGAGCTTTGGCAATAAACCCGAAAATATTAATCCTGGATGATTCGTTTTCTGCAATTGATACAAATACGGAAGAAGAAATTCTTAAAAACTTAAAGTATTTTATGGAAGAAAGAACGAGTATTATTATTAGTCACAGAATTTCTACGGTAAAAAATGCTGATAATATTATTGTGCTGCAAGATGGTGAAATCTACGAAAGCGGTACGCATAATGATTTGGTAAAACAAAACGGAATTTATGCGGATTTATATCAAAAACAATTACTTGAGGAAGAGCTGGAAGAAATGGAATAATGAGAGGCGGCAAAATAAATACCGATGATATAAAAGGCAAAGCATACGATTCCCTTTTAATGAAACGTTTGCTCGGTTATGTTAAGCCCTATAAGAAATATGTAATCTTAGCAATATTGTTAAATATTGTTGTTGCCGGTTTAGGTCCGCTGCGTCCTTATTTAACAAAGGTTGCTGTTGATGATGCAATTTTAAATGGTGATTATAATCTTTTAATCAATATTTCTTTATTGTTATTTGGTTCTTTAATTATTCAAGGCGTAATTCAATACTCTCTTACTTACTTTACCCAGTTAATGGGACAAAAAATAATTTATGATTTGCGTATAAAAGTTTTTTCGCACATCCATAAATTGTCATTAAAATATTTTGATAAAACTCCAATTGGTAAAATTGTAACGCGTATAACCAATGATGTGGAAGCACTAAACCAACTTTTTTCTTCGGGTATTGTGATGGTTTTTAGTGATATATTCATAATAATTTGGATTCTTATTTTTATGTTTTTTATGTCGTGGAAACTTTCATTAATTACACTTTCTGTGTTGCCCGTTTTATTTTATGCAACATTTTTATTCAGAAGAAAAGTAAGAATTGCTTACAGACAAGAACGCGAATACTTATCAAGTTTAAATTCATATATGCAAGAGCATATTTCAGGAATGAGTATTGTACAAATTTTTAGTAAGGAAAAAAAAGAGTTTGAAATTTTCAAAGGGATTAATGCTAATTACAGAAATGCTATAATTAAATCTGTATTTTATTATGCAACATTTTTTCCTGTTGTGGAAATTTTAAGTTCCATTTCAATTGCATTAATAATTTGGTACGGCGGTGGAAGTGTGATACAAAGCGAAATGACAATTGGTATCCTGTTTGCTTTCATTCAATATACGGAAATGTTTTTTAGACCAATTAAAGATTTATCCGAAAAATATAATATCATGCAGACTGCCATGGCAGCTTCCGAAAGAATATTTAATGTTCTTGATGATAAAACATTTCTGCACAATCCTGAAAATCCTAAATCAATTAATAAAATGAAAGGTACAGTTGAGTTTGATGATGTAAGCTTTGCTTATGTAAATGATGAATACGTTCTTAAAAATGTTTCATTCAAAATTAACCCGGGCGAAGTTGTTGCAATAGTTGGAGCAACGGGAGCAGGTAAAACCAGTATTATAAATCTTCTCACAAGATTTTATGATATTCAAAAAGGAAAGATAAAGATTGATGGAATAAATATAAACGAAATGGATAAGTACGAATTACGTAAAAAAATATCTGTCGTATTGCAAGATGTATTTATGTTCTCCGGTGATATAAAAACAAACATTGGGTTAAGTTCTGAAAGTATTTCCGAAGAAAAAATTATTGAAGCTGCTAAAATTGTTGGAGCCGATAGGTTCATTAAAAATTTACCGAGACAATATAATGAAGAAGTAATGGAAAAAGGCTCAACTCTTAGTGTGGGACAAAAACAACTATTATCTTTTGCAAGAGCTTTAGCTTTTGATCCGCAAATATTAATTTTAGATGAAGCAACATCGAGCATTGATACAGAAACGGAAATTCTAATCAAGGAAGCTATAGAAAAACTATTAGTCGGGAGAACCAGTATAGTTATTGCTCATAGACTTTCAACAATACAAAATGCAGATAAAATCATTGTTATGCACAAAGGTGAAATAAGAGAAATGGGTACTCATCAAAATTTACTTGCACAAAAAGGAATTTATTATAAATTATATCAATTACAATATAAAGAACAAGAACTGTTTGAAAAAAATAAGGAGAAGTAATATGGCTATTAGTTTTATGACATTAACCAGACATATCGATATGGGAGAAAGCAGACATCCTGGTGCAACAGGTGAACTTTCGGCACTTTTACATGAACTATCGCTTGCGGCAAAAGTTATTTCGCTCGAAGTAAATAAAGCCGGACTTGTTGATATACTCGGTTTTACTGGTGATGATAACGTGCATGGTGAAAGAGTAAAGAAGTTAGATATTTTTGCTCACGAGATACTTTATAAAGCAATGGATCACGGCGGGCACCTTTGTGCAATGGCATCCGAAGAAGAAGAAGATATTATTCACATTCCGGATGCTTATAAAAAAGGGAAGTATGTTTTGCTTTTCGATCCTTTGGACGGCTCTTCCAATATTGACGTTAACGTAAGTATAGGAACAATCTTTTCAATATACAAAAGAGTTACTCCCGATGATGGAAAACCCGGAACATTAAAAGATTGTCTGCAACCCGGAATTAAACAAGTTGCAGCGGGATATATTGTTTACGGATCAAGCACAATTTTTGTTTATACTGTTGGCGAAGGTGTTTACGGATTTACATTAGACCCTGCTTTCGGTGAATTTTTACTCTCGCATGATAATATTAAAATTCCTGAAAAAGCTTCTATTTACAGTACCAACGAGGGTAATTATAAATATTGGCATCCCGGTTTAAAAAAATATATTAAGTATATTCAAGATGCGGATAACAGAGGAAGAAAACCTTACTCGGCTCGCTATATTGGTTCAATGGTTGCAGATATACACAGAAATTTACTTTATGGTGGAATTTTTATTTATCCTGCCGATAAACTGAATCCAAACGGTAAGTTAAGATTAATGTATGAATGTAACCCGATGGCATTTATTATTGAACAAGCCGGTGGACGTGCAATCAATGGTAAAAAAAGAATAATGGAAATTGAGCCAAATAATTTGCATCAAAGAGTTCCAATTTATATTGGCAGCAAAGATGCTGTAGATAAAGTGGAAAGTTTTCTAAATAATGAAACGGATGAAGTATAATTTCTAAGCTGCAATACTTATGTGGAAGAAAAATTTAATTTTATTCTTTTTAATATTTGTAACAATTAATTTGTCTGCCTCTGAAATTGATTCATTAGAAGCGGTAAAAATTGATAGCTCAAAAATATCTCTATCTTATGTCGGACAATTAAATACGGGAAGAGATATTCCAAACATTTTTTACTCAACGGTTAATAAAACTCTCGAAGAACCGTTAAGAATTAGAGTGCTTTTGGATAATCTGCGACCTGTTAAAAATTTTCCTGTAATTTTTAGAATAATATCTGTCCCAAATAAAGCGAAGAATACTAAGCTTTCTGCTGATACTGTTTTTACTGATGTCAACGGATATGCTTCAACCTTTGCAACACTTGGTGATAAAGAAGGTGATTATGAATTTTCTGCAAGAATAAAATTAAATACAAAGAAAAACGACATTATTTATTTTAAAGCTCATGCAAGAAATTCCAAATGGGTTATGTATTTAATCTTCGGGTTGTTTGGCGGATTGGCATTGTTTCTCTTTGGGATGGAAATGATGAGCGAAGGTATGAAAAAAACTGCCGGAAGCAAACTGAGAATCATTCTGGAAAAACTTACAAATAACAGAGTGCTTGCAGTAGTAGTTGGCATTTTTGTTACAATGATAATCCAAAGCAGTAGTGCAACAACAGTTATGTTAGTTAGTTTTGCTCAAGCACAATTAATAAGTTTTACTCAAACTCTCGGTGTTATTCTCGGAGCAGGAATTGGTACAACAATAACTGCACAAATGATTGCTTTTAAATTATCTGATTATGCTTTAATAGTTATTGCTTTTGGTTTTCTTATTTTGTTTTTTAATAAATCAAAAAAGATTAAGCACATTGGAGAAATAATCTTTGGGTTTGGTGTTCTTTTTTATGGTATGCACATAATGTCGCAAGCAATGTATCCACTCAGAACTTACAAACCTTTTATTGATTTGTTGTTACATCTCGAAAATCCTTTTTATGCAATAATAATCGGGACTGTGTTTACCGCTTTAATTCAAAGCAGTAGTGCATTTTCGGGAATTTTAATTGTGCTTGGTACTCAAGGACTAATTACTTTGGAAGCTGCAATTCCATTAATACTTGGAACTAATATCGGTACATCTATTACCGCTGTTTTAGCAAGTCTGAATATGGGGAGAGAAGCCAAGCGAGTTGCATTAGCTCATACAATTTTTAAGATTATAGGAATTTTCCTTTTCATTTTTTGGATACCAACCTTTGCTGAACTTGTAAGAGCAATTTCGCCGGAAGCTTCACAATCCGTAAATAAAATGGCAGCTCTTGCAGAAATTGTTCCAAGACAAATTGCTAACGCTCATACAATTTTTAATGTTGCTTTAACTCTTATATTACTGCCTTTTACAAATTTATTTTCAAAATTAATTGTTTATATTTTACCTGATAAGCAAGAAGATGAAGACGAAAATTCTATTTTTAAGACAAAATATTTGGAAAGCAGTTTAATTTCAACTCCTACATTAGCACTTAATCTTGCTAAAGCGGAAACAATAAGAATGATGAACAAAGTGAAGAATATGGTTGGTTTGATTATTATTCCTTTTCTGGAGAATAATGAAAAGCCAATTCAAAAAATTTTAGATACAGAAGATGAGGTTGATTTCTTAAGTGAGAAAATTAATGAGTATCTTACAAAAATAATCCAAAAAGATTTTGAAGCGGAAAGAGCCGATGAAGTTTTTCAGATAATGCACTGTGTTACTGAAGTTGAACAGATTGGCGATATTGTTACAAAGCGATTAATCTTTCTTGTAAAAAATAAAATTGAGTTTAATTTATCATTTTCAGAACAAGGGCTTACGGAAATTAAAGATTATCATTCCAAAACAATGAAACAAATAAATAGAGCAATTGAAGTCTTTAAAGATGTTAATTTGCAAGATGCAAAAAAGATGGAGAAAAAATATAAAAAGTATCGCTTAATGGAAATGGATTTAAGGAAAACACATTTCGGCAGATTACAAAAAAATGTGACGGAATCAATAGAAACAAGTAAAATACATATAGAACTGATCGAATTATTGAAAAGAATCAGTTCGAGCTCAACAAATATTGCAAGAATATTTTTGGAAACAAAAAAAGGTTAAAAATTATTTTTTAATTTCAAATAATTTTTCTTCGATAATTTTCGCTAATTCTTCGCGAGAAGTATTTTGCAGAGTTAATTTATTATTTCTGATAGTTATTAACGGAGAATCTCCTGTGCCATTTATATAGTTTAATAAAGCGAATGAGAGTCTGTTTCTATCGTTCATTAAAGGAATTTTATCTTCCAAAGTGTCAATGAATGAATATACTTTTTTTTCTAAACTATCCTCCGAAAAGTTTTTAACTTTAGGTGCCGGTTTAGTTGCCATCTGTTTTCCTTATTTCAAATAATTTATATCAGAAAAATATGTAATATTAAAGATTATCTCAATATAAGTTAGCACACTTGGTTTTTTATTCTTAAATTTTTGTAAACAATTTTATAATTATGTGAATTTAAAAAATATAAATAAAATATTAATTATTCGTTTAAGTTCTCTTGGAGATATTTTACTTACAACTCCGGTTATCCGATCGTTAAAAAAAATATTACCAAATGCTTCAATTGATTTTTTAGTACGTAAAGAATTTAAAGATGTGGTAAAACACAATATTTATTTAAATAATTTATTCATATTAGAACGGAATTATAAAAACAGTAAGCTTAAAAATAAAATCAATAATGAAAAATATGATTTAATTATTGATCTGCAGAATAACATAAGAACAAACAGATTAATTTCTAAAGCACATAAAATTGTTAAGTATAAAAAATCTCATGTTAAAAAATTTTTTTTAGTAAAATTTAAATTAAATAATTTCAAAGAAATAAAATCTATACCTGAATTATATGCTCAAGCTGTCCCTAATTTTAAATTAGATAATGAAGGTCTTGAATTATTTTTACCAAAAAATATTACTGCAAAAATAAAATATGAAGATAACGTTATAGGATTTTGTCCGGGTTCCAAGCATAAAACTAAAATGTGGTTGAAAGAATATTTTATTGAACTCGGAAAAATGTTAGCGGCAAAAGGTTATAAAATTGCACTATTCGGAGGAAAAGATGATAAAGAAATTTGCAAATCTATTTCGGACAGAATAGTTAATTCAATAGACTTATCCAACGATAATAATCTTTATGATTTAGCTGTAAACATGAAAAATTGTAGAACTGTAATCTGTAACGATTCGGGATTGATGCATACTGCTTTATCGGTTAAAACTCCGATTATTGCGATTTTTGGTTCAACGGTAAAAGAATTTGGCTTTTTTCCTTATAAAGGTAAAAGTTTGATTCTGGAAAATAATTCACTGAACTGCCGTCCATGCAGTCACATTGGTTTAAGTGAATGTCCTAAAACACACTTTAAATGTATGAAAGAAATTAAACCTAATTATGTATTTAACGAAACTTTAAAATTTATTGATAACTTATGAAATCTTTTTGGTTCTATTTTTATAATATTTTAATACTGCTCCCGCTAAAAATGTCTTTTTACGTTTTAAGTTTGTTTAATAAAAAGATTAGAATGGGAATAACTAACCGGAAACAATTATTCGAGAATTTAATAATAAACATTTCCTGTTTGAATCGAAATAAAACTACATTTTGGTTTCATTCTTCATCGATGGGAGAATTTGAACAAGCAAAACCAATAATTGAACATTTCAAAAAAAATAGTGAGATTAATATTGTTGTTACATTTTTTTCGCCATCGGGTTATAATAATTCTCTAAAATATCCTTATGCCGATGTTATTTCGTATTTGCCTTTTGATAATGTAGCAAATGCGAAACGATTTATTAATTTAATAAAACCATCTGTCGCAATATTTATGCGTTACGATTTTTGGCCTAATTTTATATGGATTTTAAGTAAAGAAAAAATTCCTACTTATATTGTAGATGCAACAATGGATATAAATTCAAAAAGGAAAATGCCTATTGCAAAACAATTTCATGCATCACTTTTTAAGCATTTTACAAAAATTTTAACTATTTCTGAAAAAGATAAAAAAAGTTTTAGCGACTTTTATCTTGCTCCCGATAAACTTGCGGTTGTCGGAGATACCAGATTCGATAGAGTTTATCAAAAAAGTCTCAAAGCCAAAAAGAAAAACTTATTTAGAGAAGAAATTCTAAAAGGAAAAAAAGTATTAGTAATTGGCAGTTCTTGGTCTGCTGATGAAGAAGTTTTAATTCCCGTAATAAAAAAACTAATAAAATATATTGATAATTTGCTTATAGTTATTGCCCCGCACGAACCGACATCTACTAAATTAGAAGAGTTAGAATATGTTTTGAAAGATCAAAGTAAAATCAGATTTTCGTATAAAAACGATTATAATAATGAAAATATAATTATTATTGATTCAATTGGAATTTTACTTACGCTGTACTGTTATGCTGATTGTGCTTATGTAGGAGGAAGTTTTAGGCAGGGAATTCATAATGTTTTAGAACCTGCAGTTTACGGAATACCTGTGATTTTCGGACCAAAAAACAAAAACAGTCAAGAAGCACAAAGAATGATGGAACTTGGTTGCGGTATTGAAATTTCAAACAAAACCGAAGCATATAAAGTTTTCAAAAAACTATTAACCAATGAAGAAAGAAGAAGAAAACTCGGGAGTATTTCTTACAATTATATACAAAAAAATATTGGTGCTACGAAAAAAATTATAAAAGAATTTGATAGAAAATAAAAAAGGCGAGATATAAATTCTCACCTTTTTTATATTTATAACTAATTTAAGTTTAATCAATTATAATTGCGGACCTGCAGCAACAAGTTTTTTACCTTCTTCATTATCAGTATATTGATCAAAGTTCTTAATAAATAATTCTGCAAGTTCTTTGGCTTTCTTTTCCCATTCAGCCGGATCTTCGTATGTATTTTTAGGATCTAAAATATTTGAGTCAACATTTTCTAAAGAAGTCGGAACTTCTAAATTAAATATTGGAATCATTTTAGTCTCAGCTTTTTCAATTGATCCGTCAAGTATTCTATCAATAATTGCACGAGTATCTTTTATAGATATTCTTTTTCCGGTTCCGTTCCAACCTGTATTTACCAAATAAGCTTTTGAGCCGTGAGCTTCCATTTTTTTAACTAATTCTTCGCCGTATTTTGTTGGGTGCAAACTTAGGAAAGCTTTCCCGAAACATGCCGAAAATGTTGGTTGCGGAGAAGTTACTCCTCTTTCTGTTCCTGCTAATTTAGCTGTAAATCCTGATAAGAAATGATATTTTGTTTGATCGGGAGTTAATTTAGAAACAGGAGGAATTACACCAAAAGCATCTGCAGTTAAAAAGATTACTTTACTTGCGTGTCCTGCTTTAGAAATAGGTTTTACAATATTATCTATATGATAAATAGGATAAGATACCCTTGTATTTTTGGTAACGGAATCGTCGTCAAAATCAATTTTACCGTTTTCATCAACAGTTAAATTTTCTAAAATAGCATCTCTTTTAATTGCATTGTAAATATCAGGCTCTGATTCTTTATCTAAGTTGATTGTTTTTGCATAGCATCCACCTTCAAAATTGAAAACACCGTCATCATCCCAGCCATGTTCATCATCACCGATTAATTCTCTCTTAGGATCTGTAGAAAGTGTAGTTTTTCCTGTACCTGAAAGTCCAAAGAAAATAGCAACATCGCCATCTTTTCCTTTATTGGCAGAGCAGTGCATAGCTGCGATTCCTTTTAAAGGTAAATAATAGTTCATCATTGCAAAAATACCTTTTTTCATTTCGCCGCCATACCAAGAACCGCCTATAACCTGCATTCTTTCAGTAAGATTAAATACGGTAAATACTTCGGAATTTAATCCATGTTCTTTCCACTTGGGATTTGAAGTTTTTGAGCCATTAAGAATTACAAAATCAGGTTCTCCAAAATTTTTAAGCTCTTCTTCTGTTGGTCTGATAAACATATTTTTAACAAAATGTGCCTGCCAAGCAACTTCCATAATAAAACGAACTTTTAATCTGGAATTTTCATTAGCACCGCAAAAACCATCTATAACATATAACGATTTACCGGAAAGCTGTTCTACAACAGTTTCTTTTAAGTCATTCCAAACTTCCGGGCTAACGGGTTTATTATCGTTTGGGGCTTGCTCTGATGTCCACCACATTGTATCTTTAGTTACATCATCTTTTACAATATATTTGTCCTTAGGTGAACGTCCGGTAAAAACTCCGGTCATTACATTAACTGCGTCTAATTCAGTAAGTTGAGCTTTTTCATATCCTTCAAGATCATCTCTCATTTCATGTTTAAAAAATTCATCGTATGATAAATTATGATAAATTTCTTTTACGTTTTTTAATCCGTATTTCTCTAAATTTAATGTACTCATTATGTCTCTCTCCTTGTAATTAAGTTTATATAATTGATTTTATTTATTTGCGGACTATAAAATATTATCTCCCTAAATGTATTAAATAATTGTTAGATTCTCAATTTTTTCTGTCCATTTTGATCTACCTCACTTTAAAATTTTTATTATTTAGTAAATTCGAAACGTAATTTTTCAAATTTTGAAATTATTCGATACAACTAAAATAAAAAGTAAATAAAAACGGTAGGGAAATTTTTTGGAAAATAGTAAAAACTCAGAAAACATTTACAAATATTTTGATATTTTAATTGAAAATTTGACTGAAAGTTTACCAATTGGGGTAATAATTTTTGATGAAAATTGGAAAATAAGATCCAGTAATAAAAATATTAATCTTTTTTTTGATGAAAACATTCATGACATAATTCAAGAAACAAATATTTTTTCTAAAAATTCTTTAACTAAGAATTTACCTGTAAGTGAAATTTTATTACTAAAGCAGAATGTCTCTTTTACAAAGGAAATAACTTTCGATACAACTAAGAGTAAAAATTATAATATTCTTGTTAAAGGATTGCCAATTTTTGAAAATGAGACTTTCAAAAGTGGAATTGTTATTATAACCGATTCTAATTTAACTGTTTCCGAAGAAATTGAAAAGAAAAGTGAATCGAATGCTGTTATCAAATTTGTAGATACTTTCTTAAAGAATTATTTAATTGTTGACTCTGAAGGCAATATAAAAAACTCTTCAAAATTAAATGATTTCTTAGGTTATATGCCCAGCAAAAACAATATAAAAAATATTTTTATTTTTGAAGAACATAATGATATAATTCCCAAAATTAAAAATGCAATAAAATATAATAAAACGGAATTTACCAGACTAATTCAATTTTCAGAAAAACAAAAAAAAATATACAATACAGCTTTAATACCTTTTTCCGATACCGCTGTAATTGTTCTTTTGTATGAAAAAAATAATATTGGTCAAGATATAATAAATCACCTCGGGGGTATATCCGAGTTAAAGATTCTGGAAGAGTTTGCCAATAAATTCTCAGATGGATTACTAAAGCTAAATCTGTTAGGAAATATTACTTATTGCAGCAAAAAAGCAAAACAATTCTTCGAAATAGAGAACTCCGATATTATTAATAGTTTCATAGGAAAATTATTTCCGCAAATAGATGATGCTTTTTTTGAAAAAATTAGAAACAGTATTTTATTAAATGGTTACTGGAAAGGTACTGTAAGAAAATCAATTAATTTTGATAAGACTTTATTTAATTTGAAAATAATTAGTAATACTTATAATGACCATACAGAATTGCTTCTATATTGCAATAAATTGTCTAAACATGAATATCATGAATATTATTTAGAGAAAGAAAGAAACAAATTCTTTAAAGATACAGTAGATAATTCCGATCAAATGATTGTTCAGACAAAATATAACGGAACAATTCTATATTCTAATGAAGTATTTTGCAATAGCTTGAATTATAATTTTGAGCAAATAAAAGGAAAGAATTTTATAGATTTAATGGACCCAAAGTTTATAGAGCAAGAAAATATTACTGATTTCTATGATTTGCTCCAAAATTCTGCTATTGATAATTTTCATTTGCTTACTTTAAATAAAGAGGTAGTTAAAGTTTCTTTCAATTTTACAACAGCAGAAGATGAAGAAAGAAATCATACTTTCTATTTAGATAATTATTTGCCAGATTATGAACAGTCACAATCATTCGATTCTATAATCAGTAAGAAATTTAAAAATCTTGGACCTTATTATTGGTCAGGTTATTTAGAAGATGGAAATTTTAATTGCGAATATATCAGTCCTGATTTTATAGAACATCTTGGTTATAGTAAGGATAATAATTGTGATTTTTTTGTTAAAATCACTCACCCTGATGATTTATCACTTTATAAAACTCATGTTAATAACCTTGTTAATAAACCTGAAAAAACAGCTGACGAAATAATCTATCGGATATTTAACAAGGAGGGTGAAATTAGATGGATAAGTAACACTGTTAAATTATTTAATGAAAATAATCGATCTAAACTTTACGGTAAAATTAGAGATATAACTCGATATGCTGCAGAAAAAGGAGATTTACTGAATACCAACCAAGAGTTAGTAATATTAAATAATGCGAAGGACAAACTGATTTCTATAATTTCGCATGATCTAAAATCACCTTTTACTTCAATAGTTGGTTTTTCCGATTTAATAATGACCGATACTTCTTTAGATAAAAGAACCATATTAGAGTATGTTAGTCATATTAAAGAGGCTTCACTTCATACAGTAGATTTGCTAAACGGATTATTGGATTTAACCAAACTTCAAACAGGCAAAAAAGAAATTGAACCAAAAATCGTTAATGCAAATTATTTGATAACTAAAACCGTGGAAATATTAAATGGTTTAGCAATACAAAAAGGTGTGGATCTTAAAGCCGAAATAGATAAAAAAATATTCATAAATGTTGATGAAAATCTTATTTTACAAGTTTTTAATAATCTTGTTGCTAACTCAATCAAATTTACACATTCAGGTGGAAAAATATTAATTACTACCAAAGAATTAGCAGATATAAACAGAATTGAATTTACAATAGAAGATACAGGAATAGGCATTGCAAAAGATGATATTGAAAAACTTTTTGTAATTGATAAAAAGTTTACAACTCTTGGAACCGAAGGCGAAAAAGGAACCGGATTGGGACTATCTTTAGTAAAAGAAATAATTGAAAAACATAACGGGAAAATAAAAGTAGAAAGTGAAGTAAATAAAGGAAGCAGATTTATTTTTACTTTACCTATTGCTCAACCTGCGGTTTTAATTTTTGATCCGATACAAGCAGATAGAATTTTATATTCAAGATTATTAGAAAATATGATTAATAACGATGTTCCTATTTATAAAGCCGATAATATCGGGAATGCTCTTAATATTATTAAAGAAAAAATGCCCATGTTAATTTTTATAGAGCACGGTCTCGGAAGTATGACAGGTTGCAAATTTATAGAAAAAGTTAAATCAGGTAATTTATCTTATAACCCGAAATTTATTATAATAACTAGAGAATATACTGACGAAGTGATAGAACAGTACAAGAAAATAAATGTAAATGATGTGTTTAGTAAACCTTTTGATCTTAAGATATTTAAAGAAAGATTAGATGAATTTTTTGCAAAAACTCTGAAAAAATAATTTTTCAGAGTTTTTTAGAAATCTATTTTTTCAATAAAATTAGACCTGTGGAAGGTTTTAAATTAACTGTTCCTTTTATTGATTTAGCAGAACCATTCAAAACGGAATTATCATCTGCGAGAATTTTCCACCAACCTTCGGGCAGGTCAATTGTTAATTTTTTATTTCTGTCGGCATTAAAAGCAACAAAATAAGTGTTGTTCTTATATGTTAAAAAATAAGCAACGGCAAACTTATTCTTTTTGATATCCAAAAACTTATAATCATTATTATCGGCTCTTCTAAAAGCATCGTGATTCTTTCTTAATTTAATTAAACCTTTATAATAATTAAATAGTTCACTATTTTTTTCTGCATCTGCATAATTTATATAGTTAGTTTCATTATCTTTATTATAAGAATTGTGGTCTAACTCACCTGCTTTTTCATCATTAATTTTGTTTGATTTTTGAATAATTTTTGAACGCCCGAACTCTTGTCCGGAATGTATCATTGTAATTCCTTTAGAAGTAAAGAGAAACATTGCAGCCAATTTGTGCAGACGCATTTCTTCATCGGTTAGCTTTACTAATTCATCTTTATCTTTTACTTTATCATTACTTGCAATCTTACCTATCCCGATTCTAATAAAATCTCCAAGTGTATAACCGTCATGAGATTCTAAATAATTAACGGCATGTTTGGATTCTTGAAAGAGTCCGTGTTTATCGGAAATTAAAGTTCCTTTTACATAACTTTCAATTCTTTTTTTGTTATTATTTCCATACCATTTCCCAAATATCCAGCCTAATCCGTTATTAGGATTTTCGCCTTTTACACCATTTCTGATTTGATCATTCCAACTGCTCCATTCTCTTAAAGAAAAACCCTTAGGATCGTAACCGCCTCCCCAAGGTTCGCATATAAACACAACCTGCGGATTTATTTTTCGGGCTTCTCTGATTATAGTTTCAATAGTTTCCCAATCAATTAACTTGGCAAGATCAAACCTAAATCCATCAATATGATATTCTTTCATCCAATAAAGAATGCTTTCTACAATAAGCTTTCTTAACATAGGTCTTTCAGTTTTCAAATCGTTACCGCAGTAACTTTCACTAATGAAATTTTGGTTACTATCTAACCTAAAATAATATTCTTTATCTATTTCCTTTAAATTGCCAAGTTCATATTCTGATAAATGATTAAAGACAACATCCATTATTATGGCGATGCCTTCTTTGTGAAATGCTTTAACCATTTCTTTAAATTCTGTTACTTGCTTTCCGGATTGACCAATCCAAATGTTTTTTTTGAGTGAATCAATATTTTCGGAATAGTAAGCGGCTGGAGCAAAGAAATTGGAAGTCATATAGCCCCAGTGATTTCTTTCGTAAGGGTTCCAAGTATTATATCTGCCTCTTAAACTATCTTTAAACGGAAGTTCGTAATAACCATATTCTTGAGCGGGTAATAATTCAACGGTATTGACTCCCAAGGATTTAATGTATTTAATACCTGACTCAGTATCTGTTTCGAACAAACCTTTGTAAGTCCCTGGAAATTTTGATTTGGCTGAAGGATGAGTTGTTAAATCTCTTATGTGCATTTCGTAAATAATCAAATCATCCCAATCTTTTTTTATCCAACTATCATTTTCCCAATCGAAATTATCATTTGCATAAACAATTGCTTTACGAGGATTGAAATAATCCGTATATGTAGCAACAGCTTTTGCATAAGGATCAACTGAAAACTGAGGTTTTATGTTTTTATTAATGTGTTCGGAATTATAAACTAAATAAGCATAATATTTTCCCGTTAGATTACTATCAATTTGATATTCCCAAACTGCTTGAGTATCTCTGGTCATTGGATATGCTGTTCCGATTGAATCATTAACACTATCAAAAAGAACAAGCTCAACTTTTACGGGATTGGGTGCAAATATTCGGAATGTTGTTTTATTATTAGCAACAATAGCTCCCAACTGTTTTTCAGAGAAAAGTTGATTTAATTCAACTTCAGTATATTTCTTATTACTTGAATCAGGTGTGATTAATTCTTTTGCTTCTAAAACATACAAAGGTAAACCTTCCATAGTGAAATTTAATATTAAAAATATGGCTGAAAAAAATATAGTGATTTTTTTATACATTATACTATCGATTTTGTTGAAGAAATAGTTAGAAAAATTACTTGTAAAAACAAATATTTATTTTATATAAATTTAATCATTTTTTATATCTGTTTCATGCTCAGACAATCCGATAAAATCATAGGTGAATAATAAAGGTTTTTTAAAGTGATATTCTAACTAAAGAATTTGAATGTAAGAATTGTTTTAGCTCTGCTATAACTAAATGTACTCTAATTTAGTATTAGTTAATAAGAGAGGTGGTAATTGTTATTTATTATAAACTATTTACAGTTTGTAATTCTTGCAGTCCATCAATTGCTAATAAGTTGTTTTCCATAATATTTTCTTCGTTTAATTTAAAAATTATTTTAATTAAAAACAGTCGCGAACTGTAATTACTAAAATAAATCTCTTCCGTACAATTTCATTGCACGGGAAAAAATATAATACTGTTTCAAGAAATTAACTTTTTTGTGAGGAGTAATTTAGTATCTTTTTATTATTATTGAATAGAATAAATAGCCAATTAAAATACCAACCAATGAAGCGAATATATCATAAATATCTGTTACCTTAGACCCAGAAAAAAATGGAAAGAATTCTTCAAGTATAAGTATCAAAAATATTCCTACTAAGAGTAATTTATAGTCTCTATCAAATTTTTCCCTTTTTTGTTTTTTTATTCTAAAATATTCGCTTGCTAACGCAGTAGATGTAAAAAGGGCGAATAAAAAATTTGGAGCTATTCCAAGTATAAAAACTATAATGTTGTTCTCAAAATTAAGTTTTCGTAAGTAAAATTTAACCAGAATAAATAAAGCTATACCAATACTTAATATTATTCCAGATAAAAATTTTATAAGTTTAGTTTGCAATATATCACTACTCCAAGATTATTTTACTATGTGCCATATAAAAATACGACACATAGTAAAAATTATAAACATTTATCTTCCATGATAAGTACCTTGAAATACTTTTGTCTCAGAAATATTATCCATTGCAGAAGTTGTTTCATCCAGTAAAACAACTTTAGGTTTTCTGTAAAAAGTCCTTAATATTGCTATTTTTTGTTTTTCACCACCGGAAAAATTACTCCCTTTTTCTTCAACATAGGTTTCAAGTCCATTAGACAAATTATTAATAAATTCGGTAAAACCAAAATTTTGGGTTAAAAAAGTAATTCTATTAATATCGGGTTCATAATTTCCCAAAGCAATATTTTCTAATAAAGAAACTTTGAATAAATCAATTTGCTGTGGTATTCCTACAACTTTGTTTTTTAAACTCTTGGTGTAGATATTATTTAGATTTATTTCTCCGATATGAATACTGCTATCTTTTATAGGATAAATATTTTGCAATATATTTAAAATTGTGCTTTTTCCCGAACCTAAGAAAATTTGAAAAATTATTACGAAAAGAAAAATCACACCCAACAAGTTTAAAAGGTTTTTATTGCTATTTGGAATTATATCGTTACTAATATCCATAATGCTACCTTTTAATATGTTTTTATTCACTAAATTTATGATACTAATTTATTTATTATAAAAACCTTGAGGAAATAATGAAAAATTTAGCAATAATATTTTTTGCCTTTCTATTTACACTTTCTACATTTGCACAATCAGATTTTTATAATCCGATAGACATTGATACAATTTCTTGGTCTTATGATGATTTTGGCAAAATGTGGACATTCGATGATATTCCATTTGAATACTTCAAATCAAAATATAATTTCTCTCCGAGTAAAGAATGGTTAGAAGATGTGCAAAAATCGGCTTTGCAATTCGGCGGAGGTTGTTCGGCGGCTTTTGTTTCCGAAGATGGATTGATAATGACAAATCACCATTGCGGCAGAGGACAGTTACGCTCAATTCAAAAAGAGGGTGAGAATTTACTTGAAGATGGTTTTTATGCTAAATACTTAAAAGATGAAAGAAAAATTAAAAATCTTTATGTAGATCAATTAATCAAAATTGAAGATGTAACTAATGATGTTAAAAATTTTATGTCAAAAGGTAAAAACGATAAAGAAAAAGTTGATTTAAGAAAAGGAATAATTGATTCGCTGCAAAGAAAATATAATAAAGAAACCGGATTGAACTGTAAAGTAGTTACTTTGTACAATGGAAGTAAGTATTCGATGTATTGTTACAAACGCTACACGGATATTCGTTTAGTAATGGCACCGGATTTTCAAATTGCAGCAACGGGTTGGGATTGGGATAATTTCACTTACCCACGTTATGAATTGGATTTTATGTTTTACAGAGCTTATGATGAAAACGGAAAACCTGTTAAATCCGATAATTATTTTAAGTGGAGCAACAAAGGAGCCGATGAAGGCGAACTAATTTTTGTTGTAGGAAGACCGGGCAGAACAGATAGATTGTTTTCTTATGCCGAATTAGAATATATGCGGGATTATTCTTACCGAAATGCGTTGATTGGGTTTAATTCAATTTACGATGCTTATTTTGATTTATACAAAGATGATTTACAAAATCAAGATTTATTGAATAGTGTTATGGGCTGGGGAAATGCACGTAAATCTTATGCAGGCAGATTGAAAGGATTGCGAAATAAAATAATAATGAAAAAGAAAAAAGATTTTGAGAAAGATTTAAAGGAGAAAGTTAAAGGGAACGAAGAGCTGAATAAAGAATACGGCGAATTGTGGAATTCAATTCAAATGGTAATTGATGAGTTAAAAAATTATAATACTGAAGTTACCGCTTTAAGATTTATGAGATTTATAAAGCCTCTTTATTCTAAAGTTTCTGCCGAGCTGCTCCGCATTGCAGAGCAAAAAAAATTGCCGAATGAAGATAGAGGCGAAAGATATAAAGATGAAAATTTAGATAGCACAATCGCTGAATTATATCCTGATAAAATTGACGAGCGTTTTGAAATGAATATGCTAAATGCTCAAAAAACATTTTTGCAAAGTTTACTTGGTGTTAAACATGATTTAGTAAGAATTCTTTACCCAAAAGAAAAAATGAATTTGACTGAGTTAATAAACTCTTCAATAGTTTCATCAAAAGAGAAAGTGATGGAACTGGCAAAAAAAGAAAGTGATGAAATATTAAATTACGATGACCCTTTCCTAAAATTTAATATCTTTGCAACAAAACTAAGTGATAGTCTAAATCCTAAAATGCAAGAATTATACAGCACCCTTTCTGTTCTTAACCAATCTCTTGGCGAAGTTATTTCTAAAATCCACAAAGATAAAATTCCACCGGATGCTACAAGCACTCTAAGAATTTCCGATGGTGAAATTAAAGGGTACGAATATAACGGAACTTTAGCTCCGGGTAAAAATACTTTCTACGGATTGTGGGATAGATATTATTCTTTCGGTGAAAAAATTTATCCTTGGGGATTACATAAAAGATGGAAAACTCCGCCTGCAGATTTAGACTTATCAAGATTTATCGGCTTTGCGTCCAATACAGATATTGTTGGTGGAAACTCCGGAAGTTCTATCATCAATAAAAATCAAGAAGTAATCGGTTTAGCTCACGATGGAAATTTAGAAAGTCTTGCCGGACATACAATATTTCTGGAAGAAAATAATAGAACTGTTGCATCAGATTCAGATGGAATTATGCAATCGTTAATTCATATTTACAAAACCGATAGACTTGTAGATGAATTGAAAAACGGCAAGATAAAAGAGCAGTAAGTTAAACGCAATATGTAGAATGGGAGCTTGTTATTATTCCGTCTGTTAAAGTAACGGACGGAATAATCTCTTGAATTTTTTAACTTTTTAATTTTGAAATCTAAACTTAGAAATAACTATATTACAACTTAATTTTTTTTCAAAAATATAACATTATTATGAGTGAAATTTCTAAAGCGTACAATCCTAACCAAGTAGAAGATAAATGGTATCAATACTGGGAAGAAAATAATTTATTTAAATCTATAGTTGATGAAGATAGAGAATCTTATACAATTGTAATCCCTCCGCCTAATATTACGGGAATGCTTACGATGGGACACATTCTAAATAACACAATTCAAGATGTGTACATTCGTTACAAAAGGATGCAAGGATATAATGCACTTTGGGTACCGGGTACTGATCACGCATCGATAGCAACGGAAACAAAGGTTGTTAAGTTCTTAAAAGAGCAAGGAATTGAAAGAGATAAAATAGGCAGAGATGAGTTTCTAAAACATTGCCATACTTGGAAAGAAAAATATGGCGGAATTATAACCAAACAGCTTCGTAAACTCGGCGTAAGTTGTGATTGGTCCCGCGAGCGTTTCACAATGGATGATCACTATTATAAAAAAGTAATAGAGGCATTTGTAAAACTTTACAAAGAAGGCTTAATTTATCGAGGATACAGAATGGTAAATTGGTGCCCTGTTTCGCAATCTGCAATTTCTGATGAGGAAGTTATTTTCAAAACCTCTAACGGAAAGTTATGGTATTTTAAATATCCCGTAAAGGATTCAGATGAATTTTTAATAGTTGCAACAACAAGACCCGAAACTATGTTAGGTGATACCGGGGTTGCCGTTAATCCTAATGATGAAAGATTTAAACATTTAATTGGAAAAACTTTAATGCTTCCTATAGTAAATAGGGAAATTCCTATTTTTGCCGATGAATACGTTGATATGGAATTTGGAACCGGAGCCGTAAAAGTTACTCCTGCCCATGATGTAAATGATTACGAAATGGGGCAACGACATAATCTCGAAATAATTAATATTTTTAATCCAGATGCTTCTACTAATGATAATGTTCCTGAAAAATATAGAGCTAAAGATAGATACGAAGTAAGAAAAATGGTTGTTGCTGAATTTGAGAATTTAGGACTTCTTGATAAAATTGAAGATTACACAAATAATGTCGGTTATTCGGAAAGAGGAGGCGCACCAATTGAACCATATTTAAGTCAGCAATGGTTCTTAAAAATGGATGAACTTTCAGAACCGTCTTTAAAAGTAGTTGAAGAAGGCAAAATAAACTTTCACCCAAATCATTGGGTAAAAACATATAAACATTGGTTAGAAAATATTAGAGATTGGTGTATTTCTCGTCAGCTTTGGTGGGGACACCGAATTCCTGTTTGGTACAACAAAAACACAAATGAAATCTATTGTGATATAGAGCCTCCGAAAGATATTGAAAATTGGACACAAGATGAAGATGTGCTTGATACTTGGGCATCAAGCTGGCTTTGGGCTCAAGATGTTTTTGAAACCGAAGAAGACCAAAAATATTATTATCCAACCGACTTATTAGTTACTGCTCCCGATATAATTTTCTTTTGGGTTGCAAGAATGATAATGGCGGGAATGAAATTTATGGATGACATTCCATTCAAAGATGTTTATTTTACAAGCGTTATAAGAGATACTCAAGGAAGAAAAATGAGTAAATCCCTCGGTAATTCTCCCGATCCACTTGATGTTATTAATGAATATGGTGCTGACGCATTAAGATTTACAATAAACTACATTGCTCCGCTTGGACAAGATGTTTTGTTTAGTACCGAGAAAACAGAAATCGGTAGAAACTTTGCCAATAAAATTTGGAATGCCGGAAGATTTCTTTTAATGAACAAAGAGAATGTAAAAACTGATAACAACTTAATTGATAAACATATAGATTTTGTTGATGAATGGATAGAATCTCGTTTCCAAAATTCCATTAATCAAATAAATAATGCACTTAAAAATTTTGAAATAAATAATGCTACAAAAATTATTTATTCTTTTGTCTGGAATGATTTCTGTGATTGGTATGTAGAGCTTACCAAAAATAGAATCTATAACTCCGAGAGTGAAGAAATAAAATCTGCCGTACTTACAAGAGCAATAACTCTGTTTGAAAAAATGCTTCAAATGGTTCACCCGTTTATGCCTTTTATTACAGAAGAATTATGGAATAATACCAACAAAAGAGAAAAAGGAGCGAGCATTTCAATAAGTAAATATCCTGAGTTCGATAAAACTAAACTTAATTTAATTGCTGAAGATAAAATGCAATTTGTTCAAGATGTAATAAGCGGAATAAGAAACATTCGGGGTGAAATGAATATTCCTCCTTCAAAAGTTTTATCGGTTTCTCTAAAAACCAATAAAATTACCGATGACCAAATTCCTTATATTAAATCATTGGCAAAAATCAATAATCTAACAAGCGGAAAAGATGTTACAAAACCTAAAAATTCTGCATCTGTAATTATTAAAGATTGCGAAATTTTTGTACCGTTAGAAGGAATAATTGATTTTGAAATTGAAAAAGAACGACTTTCTAAAGAAATTCAGAGATTAGAAGGAGCTTTAATTGGAGTAAATAAAAAATTAAGTAATGAAAGATTTGTAAATAACGCTCCGCAAGATGTTGTAGAAAAAGAAAAAGCAAAAAAACATGATTGGGAAAATTCACTGGAAAAATTAAAGAAACTTTTAGAAGAACTTTCATAAATTACGAATGTTTTAACGCAATATACTTTTGTGCAATATATGAGATACAACTAATGAGATAATAACATTTAATATTTGATAAAAAACAAATGAATAAATTATCAAAAAATAAATTTTTCACCGACCCGCAAAATATTATTGCTGTAGGTGTAACATTAATTAGTTTATGTGCATTAATTGTTTCTATAATTCAAACTAGCCTTTTGCAAGAAGAACGGGAGATGATGAGAAAGTATTCAAGGGCATCTGTATGGCCGCATTTAGACTTTGGTCTTGCAAAAACCTATGAATCCGATCATTTCAGTCATTTTAAGTTTTTGCTTACCAATAGTGGAGTGGGT
>PDWI01001816.1_pt1 | contig 33246 bp, 32 predicted proteins | sample 1430891 | NCBI WGS metagenome assembly PDWI01 (sample SAMN01162508, study PRJNA174530) | Oral metagenome, whole genome shotgun sequencing project. | biome: Marine environment; feature: Marine mammal; material: Swab sample of the gingival sulcus; isolation source: swab sample of gingival sulcus... | reverse complement strand
TTAGGTTCAAGCCCTCAAAGCCACAGTGGCGGATTTCTTCTGCCACACCTTCTAGCCCTTTTAGGAATGGGTCATAAAGGCATACATTTGGTGTTAGGCTTAGCATTGCTGCTGTTTGCGCCATATTAGAGCCAATCATACCTCCAGCTCCAATAATCGTTAGTTTGTCTTGTGAAATGAAACTCATAAATTTGCTTATTATATGTGTAAAACTATTTTATTCTAAACCTTGAAACAAATGTAAGCCTTTTTCTTTAATTAGAGAAACCTTTCTGTAATAAATTTTTATTCTCTTGTATTTTTCTCTATTAAAGCCCTTTCTTTTAGCATATTTGATAAAGAAAACTTAGTCTATTGCCTCTCAAAAAAAAAATTAGATGAGGAGGCAAGTAATGAAAAATATGACTAAAAAGTCTGCCCACAAGGCTATTGATAAGCAACTCATTTTCAAAAGGATATAAACCCATCAAAAAAGGGTTCAAAAACTTTCCCATAAACTTTTGAAAACTTAGCGCTAAACTCTAAAAAGTTTTCCCATAAACTCATTTGACTTTTCCGCTAAACTTTTTGAAGCTGTCGCAAAGGCAAAAAAAAAAGCTTGTACCAAGAAAATGATACAAGCCTTTTAGTTTATTCGTTCTTTGCTTTAGCGACCTCGCTTACTTCCCTTGCCGTATTTGTCATAGAAAGGTCTGTCTTCGCTTTTGCGACGGCGCGAACCTTCGCGAGAAGAACGACGTTCGCCACCTCGTTCCGAAGAGCGACGCTCATCACCATACTTACGGCGCGAAACAGGACGCTCACGTCTTGAAGAATTTCTACGAGAACCGCCACGACCACGACCGCCTTTATTCTCTACCCTATCGGCAAATTCCACAGAAATTTGTCTGCCTTCGATTTCATATTGATTCATTGAATCAACCACATCTTGCGCATCTTCCTCCGCTACATCAAAGAAAGAGAATTTAGGCAAGAGGTCAATCTTACCGATATTAACACGCCCTGGAACGCATTTGTTAATCAGTTCAATTAACTTATTAGGGAAGAGGTTATCCATCTTACCAAAGTTGATGAAGAGACGCGTCATACCTTCTTCTGCCTTACGCTCACGCTTAGTGCGAGAGTTTTCTCTCTCGCCACGGTCTCTGCCCGTACTCTCGTCCACTTCCTCTACTTCATCGTAGTAATTAAGCAGGCGACGGAACTCAAGCAACATCACACGACGAATCAAGTCTTCCTTATCAAGCCAATCAAGTTTGCGTGCAATAGCAGGCAAGAAAGTCTCTAAAGTCTTGTCTTCCTCTGTATCTACACGCTCAATCTTGTCTGCAAGGCTAAAGAGTTGTTTCTCACAAATTGCTTCGCCTGTAGGAATCTTCGCGTGCTCAATCTTACTCTTGATAATACGTTCAACGGCTTTAATGCGGCTTTTCTCACGACTGTGACAGATTGCAATTGAAAGCCCTGTCTTACCTGCACGGGCTGTACGACCGCTTCGGTGCGTATAGCTTTCAATATCATCAGGCATACCGTAGTGAATTACGTGCGTCAGGTCGTTCACGTCCAAGCCACGAGCCGCGACATCTGTCGCCACAAGGATTTGAATGTTTTTGACGCGGAACTTACCCATTACGTAATCACGCTGTGCTTGGCTCAGTTCACCGTGTAGCGAATCAGCGCTATAGCCATCGCGGATTAGGTTATCAGCAATCTCCTGTGTCTCACGCCTTGTACGGCAGAAGACGATACCATATATATTCGGATAGTAATCGGCAATACGTTTGAGCGCAAGGTACTTATGCCTTGCCGAAACCATATAGTAAATATGCTTGATATTTACATTACCTTCGTTCTTATTCCCGACGGTAATTTCCTTAGGACTATTCAGATATTTGCGTGCAATCTTGCTCATCTCTGGTTGCATTGTCGCAGAGAATAGCAGAAGGTGTCTTTCCTTTGGCACTGCAGATAGAATAGTTGTTAAGCTCTCAGTAAAGCCCATATTCAGCATTTCGTCCGCTTCGTCAAGGACAACCGTCCTAACATTAGCGAGCGAAGCTTCGCCACGCTCCATCAAGTCAATCAGACGACCTGGTGTTGCCACGATAATCTCAACGCCACGGCGCAGAACCTTAATCTGCTTGTCAATCGGCGTACCGCCATAAACAGGCAGAATGCGTACGTTAGGCAGATGACGGCTGTACTCAGTCAGGTCGTCGGCAATCTGCAAACAAAGTTCACGTGTAGGGGCAAGCACCAAGGCCTTAGGCGCTTTGCCTTCGTCGGTGTTTTCTGCCAAGTGATGCAGGAGAGGCAAGCCGAAAGCTGCTGTCTTCCCTGTCCCTGTCTGCGCTAAGGCAATCAAGTCAATGGCATCGCCAAGAAGGTAAGGAATTACTGCCTCTTGAACAGGCATAGGTTGTTCGTAGCCAAGCTCTTTAACGGCTTGACAAATGGGGGCGATTAAGCCCAAGTCTTCAAAAGTCTTCATAAATAAATGTGTAAAATGATTTGAGTCCTCGCCTACGTTATAAAGTGGATCAAATCACAATACCATCTAGGAGAACTCCCTGTCGTGGAGCTAGCGACATAAAATTTAGCTCGTGGGCAAAGGTACGACAATAAAGCTTGGAAAACAAATAATAAGAAAATTAATTAAAAATACAGCCCTACATTCTATAAGTAAACGTACAAGATTATTTATAGAATAAATGTATACTTCAAAAAAATATAGGCTATATCAATAAAGACATAGCCTATATTTCTTGCCCTTTGAAGGGAGAATGATTTATTTTTTTTCCGCCTCTTCGCGACTTTTATCGCCAAGATAACCACCGTGATGACGCAAAGCGTAGTCCCTCGCTTCGAAGCCAATACGTTGCATCAGGCTTACGACCAAGAGGTCGCCAAGGACGGTCATTACCGTTGTGCTGGTCGTAGGCGTTAGTCCCAGCGGACATAGTTCGCGCGGATTGCCTGTAGAGAGGCAGACATCAACCAAGCCTGCTAGCGGGCTGTCCGCTTGTCCTGTAATCAAAATCGTTGGAATATCCGCCCTTAGACGGCGCGCTAGATGAACCAGTTCAAGCACTTCGCGCGTCTTACCCGAGTTGCTGATGAGCAAGAGGGCATCGCCTTCGCAAACCATACCAAGGTCACCGTGCTGCGCTTCGCTAGGGTGTAAGAAATAAGCTGGCGTTCCCGTAGAAGAGAAAGTCGTTGCTATGTTATGTGCAATCTGTCCAGCCTTGCCCATTCCTGAAGTAATGAGGCGTCCCTTACCTTGGTGAATACGTTCCAAGATAATCGAAATAGCTTCTTCATAAGGGTTGTCCTTCGGAATGGACTGAAGTGCAGATATTTCTGCTTCAAGCATTTCTGCTATAGAGAAGGTTTTTTGCTCTTTTCCTTTCATTACAATCACTTTTTAACGCTACAAAGATACAATAATTAAATAGGAGCAGGAAGCTTTAAGCCTTAATTATTGGGGTTTGACTGTGAATTAACGTCGCTTGAGCTTTATCCCTGTAATCAAAACCCAAAGCGTGAAAAGTCCTGCTAAGAAGATGAAGCCCAGCCCAACAATACCCATAAAAGTATAGATGCGCCCCGTATGCACCTCAATGGCTAAATGCCAAAGGGACATCGGCAAGTAAGTGAAGCGCTCAGGCATCTTAAGCGAGGGCGTACCGCTGTCGTAGGCAACGTAGAAAGGTTTGCCACAGTCAGCACTATAGCCCGAGATAGGCGTTTTGCCGAAAGGGATGGGTGAGAAATTCTTAATCTCCTCACGGCTGTCGTAGTCGAAGCTCTTACCTGTACTTTTCTGCCAGCGAAAGATGCCTTGGAACGAACCAATAATGTAGTAATCCTTATCCTCCTTATCTTGCTCCCAAACGTTTACTCCCATCACGCTGACAGGAGGCGCTTGCTGAAGTTTCTGTGGTGTATCGCTAAGCTTTCCGAAGCTATAGAAGCCGTGCGAGGACGAGAGTAACCATTCATTTAAGTCCTCATCGTAGCGAATCATTCTCAGTTTATCATTCCAAGGGTTAGGCTTATCCAAATGAGAGTAAGGGATTTTCGGAACGCTAAAGCGCACAATAGCAATCAGCAGAGGCGGACGCAGACACCAACCCGTTATGGTTAGGAAAAGTACAGCATAGAGCGTCTTGCGCCCTACGAGGTCGTGCCACGAGAGTGAGGTACTGAGCCAACGCTTAGTCCATTTCTTCCCCTTACCCCAACGCTTGATGTACTTCGGCATAAACCAATAGACCAAGCCCGTCAAGCAAAGAAAAATCAGCACAAGACCGAGGAAGTCCACGAAGAGCTTGCCCACAAGTCCGAAGAGTTCTCCTGAGTGCAAGAGCCAAATCGTGCGAAAGAGCGAAGCTTTGTTGTCGTAGTCTTCAGGGGCTTTAAGCTCGTGCTTCTGAAAGGTCTTGTAAGGGAAGGACGCAGTATAGACGTAAGAGCGTGCAAGGACAACTAAAGTATCTCCACGCAGAGTGAGGTCGCTGAGACGCTCCTGACCGAAAACTTTCGGCAGAGCTTGCCACGAGCTCTTGCCCTTAGGCTCACGTTTGAAGAGCCTAAACTGACTGATGGCAAAGAGCGAACCCGACGGCGCCTGCACCAAGGCGCGAATGCCTCTGCCGTCCGCACCAAGCGGTAAGCCTTCGTTGTAGTCTTGAAAGGCTTGCCCTATGCTATCAGTTTGCCAAACGCCACTGCTACCATAGAGCAAGACAGCCTGAGTGCTGTCGCTCTGCTCAATTGTTCTGGAGCTACGCAGCAAGCCATTATTCCAAGCTTTATAGCTGTATTTCTCAGGGAGATAGGCACGACTAACTTGACAGTCAGAAAAAAAATCACGATGGTTGAGGATAATCCCCGACAGGCTGAACATTATGATAAAAAATGTTATGCCTAGACCGAACCATTTATGTTGCTTACGCCAGAAACTGCGTTTCATTATTGTAGTTTAGAAGTATGTAGGACAAAAAAATACGCTTCCTCCATTGCTGGAAGAAGCGCACCTTATTTTTTCACAAACAATCTAATGATTGTCTTGAGCTATGACAGAATATCCGTCAGAAGAAGTATGCTTACTTCTTGCGGTTTCCGTAACGGCTCATAAACTTATCCACACGACCCGCTGTATCAACAAGCTTAGCCTTACCAGTGAAGAATGGGTGTGAAGTGTTTGAGATTTCCACCTTTACCAATGGGTAAGTAACACCATCTACTTCGATAGTCTCTTTTGCTGCGATTGTTGAACGTGTAATGAAGATATCTTCATTAGACATATCCTTGAATACTACAGGACGATAGTTCTCTGGGTGAATTCCTTTTTTCATTATAATCTATTCTTTTTTAACTACTTATGTTTGTGGTTCAAGCAAGTCTAGTTGCGAATTAGCCAAGCCCAACGCCACCAATTATCAAATCAGTATGGTAACTTTTATTGAGTAATGGTTTGCAAATTTAAGCATAAATATCCAAACGCACAAGTATTTAGCCGATTATCTCCAAGAAAACTTAGCTCCCGCAATCAGGATTTTGTTTGTCTGCCTCTACCTATTATTGGATCCTTTTATTGCTTCTCCGCGATAATGGAGATTGCCTCAAGCTTGTCCTTATTCTCCATAAAGGTACGACGCATAGCCATTATACGCTTGCGTGCTGAGGGGTGAATGAGCATATTGAAGGCAATTTTCACACAGCGGAAGAAGCCTTCGTCTTCAAGCATTTGCTTCGGTTCAAGGAAAGTCATCGGCTTGTAGAAGACTTCTTTGACCTTGAAACCTGCCTTCTCAAAAAGTTCTGTCCATTCGGAGATCGTAATCGGCAGAACGCTCATCTTAACGTCGTGTCCCATACTGCGATGGACAGCCTTACGCTCCGCCATCGTGATGCCTTCGTCCTTAAGCACAATCTCGTGAATGCCATAGAGTCCACCTTGACGCAGAAGGCGAGACGCCTCTTGAATGATACGTTGCTTCTGCTCCGTCCCTTGCATCGTCAGCATAGCTTCGCCATAAAGCTTACTAGCACTGCCATCTGCGAGGGGAACAGCCGAGGCTGTCGCTTGGATAACCCTTTGATGCTCACCGCTGAAAATCTTCTTCAAGCGCGCTGCCGCCTCTTCGTTTAGCTCAATAGCGGTATAGCTCTTAGGCGACTTTTCATTAACCAGCCCTGCCGTAAAGCCCATACCTGGAGCAAACTCAATGACATCATCAGCGCTCGTGATATTCAAACCTCGGAGCATATCCAACGTCAAGCTCTTACCTCCAGGGCGAAGGACACGCTTACCCATACGCGCCAAGACCCAGTGTCCTGCCGCTTTACTTAGTTTAGTTTTTGTATCCATAAGGTATTATTTTTGGCTTACCCCCACAACTCTCGTTACGCTGTCAAGCTTTGAGAGCGTAAGACGAATGACACTATCATCCTGTGCTTCAAGGTCGTGAGGCACGCCTCCCTCAAGAGCAAGCAAGTCGCCTGCGACAATGCCGTGCTTCTCACCCTTAACGCCGAAAGTAATTGCGCCAGAATATAGTTCAACCGCAATAGGATAAGGCGTCTTATGTTCCTTCATCACCTGCCCTTTCTTCATCAAAATACGGATTTCTTTACTGTGTTCTGTCTCGAACATCAGTTTAATTGCTGGACGCTCATCGGAGAAGAGCAAATCCTTTGTTAAGCTTGCTGTTTGCATTAGTTTTATAGTTTTAATTTATAACTTTTAAGTCCTTCGCCAATCTTCCCTCACAAAAGGAATTTGCTAGCTTGATAAAGGTAAGGAAATTTTCTCGAAAAACAACACATTTCGCGCAATATCTAATTAATTACATCAAAAAAGATAAAGCCTCTACCCTACTTTCCTTTTCTATTTAAGCAAAGGCAAACCCCCTCCGTGGGAGGGGATTTTTTAGCTTTCAATCATACTTAAAAAAGTTTAAGGGAAAAGTCAAATGAGTTTAGCGCTAAACTTAGAAAAGTTTTCCGCTAAGTTTTCAAAAGTTTATGGGAAAGTTTTTTAGCTCTGTCTCAGAACATTTTTATATCACTCAGAACAAAGCACTTACAACAGGCTTTACCTTGTTCATTTTGGGGTCAATAATTGTGGAATTCCTAGACATAAAAAAGAGGGACTTGCCTTAATGGCAAGCCCCCTCTTTCGTTTCAACCCTAAAAACTACAAAACACCTTCTGCAAGCATTGCGTTGGCAACCTTGAGGAAACCTGCAATATTTGCTCCTTTTACATAGTTGATGTAACCGCGAACACCTTCTTCATCACGACCATACTCAAGACATTGTGAGTGAATGTCCTTCATAATCTGATGAAGCTTTTCATCAACCTCTTCTTCTGTCCAGTTGAGATGCATAGCATTCTGCGTCATTTCAAGTCCAGAAGTCGCCACACCACCAGCATTTACTGCCTTACCTGGTGCGAAAATAATCTCATTATCAATGAAGTATTCAATCGCTTCTGTTGTACAACCCATATTAGACGTTTCAGCTACAAGGACAACGCCGTTATCGTGTAGCATCTTAGCGTCTTTCTCATTCAGCTCATTCTGAATAGCACAAGGCATTGCAATATCTACAGGCTGTTCCCAAGGCTTCTTACCTGCGAAGAATACCGCATTAGGGAAACGCTTCACGTAGTCCGATACGACGTCGTTACCACTAGAGCGCAAGTCAAGCAAGGCTTGGAACTTTTCATCTGTGTTGACTCCATCCTCGTCATAGACGTAGCCGTCAGGACCTGAGATTGTAACGACCTTAGCGCCCAGCTCTGTCGCTTTCTTCGCCACACCCCAAGCTACATTACCGAAGCCAGAGATTGCGATGCGCTTACCTTCCAAATCAATGTTGTGGACACGGCACATATATTCTACGAAATAAACCGCACCATAACCCGTTGATTCAGGGCGCAAGCGTGAGCCTCCGAATTCAAAGCCTTTACCTGTCATCGTACCAGTATGTTGGTTCGCAAGCTTTTTGTACATACCATACATATAAGCAACTTCACGACCGCCAACACCGATGTCTCCTGCAGGCACGTCCGTATCAGGACCAATATGGCGCCACAGTTCAGACATAAAGCTCTGACAGAAACGCATAATCTCCATATCACTACGTCCTCGTGGAGAGAAGTCCGAACCGCCTTTACCGCCTCCCATTGGTAGCGTTGTCAAAGCATTCTTGAACGTCTGCTCAAAACCTAAGAACTTCAATACAGAGAGATTTACCGTATGATGGAAGCGGATACCGCCCTTGTAAGGACCAATCGCACCATTGAACTGCACACGATAACCGATGTTTACGTGCACTTTGCCATTGTCGTCAATCCACGGCACACGGAATGTAATGACGCGGTCTGGTTCAACCATACGCTCTATAATCGCAGCCTCTTCAAACTCTGGGTGCTGATTATACACGTCTTCAATAGAAGTCACAACTTCCTTTACAGCCTGCAAGAATTCGTTTTCTCCAGGGTGCTTAGCCTCTAGGGCTGCCATAATTTCATTAGAATTCATAAGCCACTTGCTTTATTAAGCGTTAATTTATTCAGTGAACTATTTCAATTATTTAATCCTTCTACTTGCAAATGTAGTAAGATAATTTTATTCTGCAAGACTTTCTTGAAAGAATTTTTACTTAAATTAAAGAAAGTCTAGTGAAACTTTTTAATAATGCGTTTGATGAATAGCGTAATCGCTAAGGAAATAATTAGATTTGAGGCTAGAATAAGTAAAATATCCTTGCTTTGAATGTCAATAGGAAAAGCTTGTTTCATTAGCCCTTGACCAGAGCTAAGGAAGCCAAACTTAAGCTGTAAATAAGCAAAGAGAAGTCCGAGGATAAGCCCTAAAACAACGCCAATGAAAGAGACCAATAAGGCAGAGAGCGAGAAGATACGCTCTTGCTTTTGCTTAGTCATTCCAAGGGCAGTGAGGATATCCAGCTCGTTGCGTTTCTCAATGACGAGCATTGACAGCCCGTTGGCGAGGTTGAAAGCGGCAAGCAGAAGGATAAAGCTCATCACAAGATAAACCATAAATCCCTCCATCTTAATGAGGAAGGTAAGTTCGGGTTGTTGTTCTTCTCGGTTAAGGAGTTGGTATTTGTTTGGTAGTTTGGCGCGCAAAGCCTCTATTAAAGCTTCACTTTCGCCTTGCCTAGTGTCTAGGCTGAGCATTAGGCTATGCCCTTCGTCGGCTTTGTAGGCTAAGAGTTTTTGTAGGGCTGATAGTTCAACGAAGACCGTTCTGTCAAAGTCTTCGCGAATAGGTTCAATAATGCCTACGACCTCTAAGGCTCGCGAGCGGAAAGCTGTGGCAGGGGCAAGGGGGTTAATCAACCCTTTTCGCTTGGGGAAGACGAGGCGGTAGGGTGAGCTATCCAAGCCTGCTCCGTCTCCAATAGAGAGCTTGTCCTCTACGGCAAGCGCTAAGCCAAGGCTCGCTTCCAGCGCTTCTCCCTTGGGGCGAAAGCTTGGTAGCGCTCCCTCCATCAAAAGCTGGCTCAAGCCTTGCAATTCTTTTTGCTGAGCTTCAATGCCCCAAACCTCCACGAGGCTTTCGTTTGAGGGACTTTTAAGGATGCCCCTCTGCTTAATCTGCAAGCTGTAAGAGGCTATCTCAGGTTGGGCGAGGAAAGCTTTTAGGCTGTCGTCACCAAGCGAAAGGCTTTTGCCTTCCAAGGGGCTAAGCACCAGCTCAGGATTAAGCGCCTTGTCTCCACCAAGGAGTAACTGGACATAGCCGTTATACACCGATAAGACAATGACCAAAGCCATCGAAACAAGCGTAATCGCTAGAGCCGAGAGGGCGCAGACCCAGTTGGCTGCCCCCAAACGAGAGCGACCAAAGAGGTAACGGAAGGCGAAGGTCAGAGCTAGGCGCATCGCAGACTATGAGGCTGTAGCTAAGTACTTTTTACTTAGCGAGCAATTCGTCAATGCGCTCAAGGTAATCAAGCGAATCGTCTAAGTGGAAGTGCAGTTCGGGAAGCTTGCGCAGCTGCATACGCACACGTTGTCCTAGTTCGTAGCGAATTTGCTGTGTGTTATGCTTGATGCCTTTCATTATCTCTTCGCTCTTGTCCTGAGGGAAGATAGAAAGACGAATACGTGCGACACCGAGGTCTGGGCTGACCGTTACCGAAGTAACCGAAACAAGCACCCCACCCATTGCAGAGGTCTGAAGGCGAAACCATTCGCCCATCTCCTTTTGTATTAGCCGATTGATACGGCTCATTCTAGTATTATCCATATTATTCTGATATATCTTTTTGCTTTAATCTCTAATAGACTACAAAAATACAAAAATAAAGCTACACTATCGTTGTGTAGCTTCTTCTAACTCTTCATCAGCCTGCTAAGGGTAGAAGGCTTTGAGTGTGAGTGTTTCGCTTTTCTTCTTTGCTTTGGGCTCGGAAATGTTTAGCAAAACAATCAGCGTTTGCTGATGCTGAATGGCAGGAAGCTGAGCCATCGCTTCGCTTGAATAAGGCTTCGCTAAGAAAAGACGCGCCTGCTTGCCTTCGTTTTCGTAGAGCAAAGCTCCCGTAAGGTCGTAGAGCTGAAGTTTTACAACTAAGTCTTTATCTTCTCTTAGGCGCTTCTGAGCTTCTTGCAGTCTTTTCGCCTCATCTTGCCCCTTGCCAGCCTGATTCTTATTCGGCGTTTCCTCTGTCGTTCCTTGAGTATTGGGGAGACCTGCGCTGGCATAATCTGAACTTTTCGCGCCGATGTGCCATTGTATGTCTTCTAAATTTTCCTCTTCTAAGCCTTCTCTCTCCCAAGCAATGCCTCTCTTGGACTGCAAGCCACGAGGCTGTTGCTTTGGGTCGTAATAAAGCCCATCAATGACTGCACCATCTTTATAAAGATAAATGTAGCAACCTTTGTTGTTCATCTGCGGAAGGCTCACCTGAGTGACAGAGGCTTCTGGGCAAGAGGGATAGGTCTCTAGCACAGCCTTTGGCGAAGTGCTGAGGACAAGGTAGCTCTTTGCTGGGATAGAGCCTGCGGTGCGTAGCCCAAGTTTTTTGATTTTGTACTCATTAGAGCCAATACCTATTTGGTAAGGCGTCAGATCAATGACCTTATCGTTTGGATTATAAAGCTCAATATATTCAGCCGAACCTGCCTTAGGGTTGGGCATAACTTCCGTCAAAATGATGGACTTATCAACAGTTTCTTCCTGTTTATCATCGTCTTTGTCCTTGTCTTGTTCATTATCATTAGGATTATCCACAGGGGGCTGTTCATTGCTTTCTGCAGAACTGTTGGTTACGGACAGCTGAGCGAAGTGCATCGCTTGGCGGAAGCTCTTTGTATGGTCAAGCAAGAAGCCAAAGCTATGATGCTCTTCCTGTGGCAGAAGTTCTCGCCAATCAAGCGTACCTATCTCAGGTAACCATTGCTTATGATTAGCTTCGCGAAGGTAAAAAGATAGCTTCCCCTTCTCATAATCGTAGCGTATCTTAAAGTCTAAATCCAAAGCTTCATCTAACACGTCAAAGCTTGGGCTCTGGAGCAAGCTATGATCACGCTCGAGCTTGACCTGCGCCGTTTTGATATTATCCCCCTTGATATTAAGCTTAAGCGTTACCAATGCGATATTTCGTCGTCCCTGTCCGAAGATACTAAGAGCAAGGTATTCGTAGGTTCGAATGCCCTTGTCGCTTGTTTGATACTGAGGCAGATCCGCGAGTAATATATAGGCGAAGTTCTGCTTCGTTGGCAAGGCGTCAAAGATAACGCGCCCTGACCACGTACATTCTTTTCCTAGCTTAAGGTCTGTAAAGAGCAGACGCCTGCCATAACTATTCGGACTGTCAAGGCTTAGCCTAGCCTTAGAAATAGAAAAATCCTGACGATTACCTCGCCAAGACTTTTCAGATGGTCTGCCATCTTTATCTATATCACCAAGAGCTTTCGCTAATAAGTTTATACTCTTAGCCCCTTCTTGTGCCGAACTTTTCGCCACAAATAAAAAGCTAATAACTAGAGCAGTAAACAGACTTAAAACTTGATTATTTAGCTTCATAAGGCTTTGATTTTTGGGTTTAATACATTCGTTTAACTTTGTTTTTTGACCATCTCAGCTGCCTTATCTAGCCACTCCATCAGTTCGGCACGTGTGCTTGCTCGGAGCATTCCGATACGCACGGGCTTAAAGTCCGTCACGCCTTTGAAGATTGGGCTAGCAGCAAGATGACGACGGCTGTGTAAGATTCCACGCCTTTCATCAAGCTTCTCAATGTTCATGTCTACTTGCTCACGGAGAATATCCACATAATAATCAACTGGCTTCGGAGCGATATGCTCACCCGTCTCCATATAGTGCTTAATATCCTCAAAAATCCAAGGCTGTCCAATGCTCGCACGTCCAATCATCACGGCATCAACGCCGTAGGTATCGAAGGCTCTTACCGTATCTTCTGCCGTGCAAATGTCGCCATTCCCAATGACAGGAATTTGCATTCGTGAGTTATTCTTGACTTCACCAATGAGTGTCCAGTCCGCCTGCCCAGTGTACATCTGTGCCCTTGTACGTCCGTGGATTGTGATGGCTTTGGCGCCGACATCTTGCAAGGCTTCAGCTAGTTCGACGATAATCTTACTGTCATTATCCCAACCAAGACGCGTCTTCACCGTAACGGGAAGATTAACGGCCTTGCTAATCTCGCGCACAATGTCCAACATTAGGTCAGGAGTTCGGAGCATACCCGAGCCTGCGCCCTTACCAGCCACTTTCTTGACAGGACAGCCGAAGTTAATGTCCAAAACTTCTGGCTTTGCCTCTTCGCAAATCTTCGCTGCCTCGACCATTGAATCAACATTACAACCATAAATCTGAATGGCAGCAGGGCGTTCGCCTTCGGCAATCTCTAATTTACGTTCGGTGCTGGCGATACGACGAATGAGCGCATCGCTACTGACGAACTCCGTATAAACCATATCAGCACCAAACTGACGGCACAGACAGCGAAAAGCTAAGTCTGTTACATCTTCCATTGGTGCTAATAGCAGTGGGCGTTCGCCTAAATCTATATTTCCTATTTTCATTAAATTCTAATCTCTATCGGACAAAGATAGATAATTAGACTTATGTGCCAAAACTATGCCTCAGATTACTTAGTTTGAAAACGAAGACATTAAGTAATTGTAGAACTTTTACTCTTGTCTACCTTCGTTTATTCATTATAAATATCAAAAAAAATCCACACCTCTTCTCACTATAAAAATAGGGAAACTAAGTCCTATCTAGCTAAAATATAAGCAGAAAACACCGAAAAAAGGGGATAACTATATAAATTTTAACTACCTTTGCAATATGAAGAATGTATTAAAGAGTTTAGGTAACATCCCAATATCTTCTTCAATGATTGCAAGTTTATACCCAAACATCGTTAATGGCAACAACAAGGTAGAACGTTTGGAAAGAAGCCAGCAAATCATTCGCTTGAAGAGAGGATTGTATCTTGTTAATCCCGAAATAAGTGGGCTAATGGTCTCTACAGAACTGATTGCGAATCATCTCTGTATGCCGTCTTACGTGTCTATGGAGACTGCCCTTAGATACTATGGGCTTATACCAGAGGCTGTCTACACTGTGCGCTCAATGACTGTGCGACAGTCTAAGAAGTTCAGCAATCATTACGGTAATTTTGAGTTTAGGGCAATAGCTCCTGAAAGCTTTCACATAGGCATTACTAATGGCGTTTGTGATGGGGCTTATTTTATGATTGCAAGCCCTGAGAAAGCGTTATGTGACCTTATAGCGGAAAGCCGTGGGGTAAACCTACGCTACGTTAAAGAAGCGGAGGAATACCTTGCCTCCTATCTTCGGTTTGATATGGAAGCTCTTGGCTCTTTTAACCTCAATATCTTAAAAGAGTACATCAAGTCAGGCAAAAAGGCAAAGTCTATACAAACAATCATCAAACTAATAGATCAATGAACAGCATATACAATCAAATGCTCTCTAAATACGACTTAAGCACAGCTACACTTAAGAGAAATGCTGAATTTGAAGCAAGCCAGCAAATTGCTTTACTAGGGCTTGCTAATGGAGGTTTTTTTGACAAGGCAGCCTTCTATGGTGGCACTTGTCTTAGGATATTTCATAAGCTTAATCGCTTCAGCGAGGATATGGATTTCTCTTTACTGAAACAAGACGAGCATTTTAACTTTGAGAATTATTTCCAAGCTATAATAGATGCCTTCACGACCGTTGGACGTGAACACGTACAAATCACAAAGAAAAATAAGCATTCATTTGGACGAATAGAGTCTGCCTTCTTAAAAGACAATACAGATGTGTATAATGTAAGCTTCCAAACGGAGAAGTCTATCAAGATTAAGATTGAAGTAGACACCTGTCCACCACTCGGTTTTGAAACAGAAAACAAGTTGTTGCTATTGCCAAAATCAACGATGATAAACTGCTACACCTTAGCTGATTTATTTGCAGGGAAGATGCACGCCCTTGTTTTTAGAGATTGGAAACATCGAGTGAAGGGGCGAGACTGGTATGACTTTGAGTGGTACGTCAGAAATGGAGTTAAGCTCAACTATAAACACCTACATCAAAGGATTCTACAATTTAATGAGGAAGATATGCCTCAAGAAGCCTTTATGCTTAAACTTAAAGACAAGCTCGCGAGCGTTAATATCAATCAAGTAAAAGAAGATGTACAACCCTTCATTAAAGACCAAGACGAATTAGCCATTTGGTCTAATGATTACTTTCTTCAACTAGCTCAGATGATTGAGTTTGAGCAATAGTTTTGATGATTATTACTAATTATACCTTTCCCTTATTAAAGCTTCTTGCGGGCGAGTAGGTAGATTGGCTGATAAGTCAAAGAGACTAAGCCCTCGGCGTTGCTGAAGCGTTGCGCGTAAGCTTGCTCAAATTCGGCAAGCTTGGTCTTCGTCCAGAAATTAGCTTTGTCATCGCCTCCAAGAGCCGTTACACCTGTATGCTTGAGATGGCGCAGAACCTCTCTCGCGGAAGAGAAATACAAAGGGAAGTATTCCTCCTGAAAAGCCAATAGCTCGTAGCCCAAGTCCTCCAAGAACTCAGCATATTCCTCCTTACTGTGGTAACTTAGTCCTCTGTCCGTCAAGCTTTTCATCTCGTGGAGATTATCCTTGCCGAAAGAAGACAGAAGCAAGACGCCCCCTGCATTGAGACGAGGGAGCAAACTCGACAAGAAGGCTTTCGGCTCGTGAAACCACTGAATAGCCGACGACGAAACAATAAGGTCGTAGCCACTGCCCAAATCTATGCGCTCAGCATCGCCCTGAATAAAACGAATAGCTTCGGCAAAACGTGGGCTATCAAAAGCGCCCTTATCAAACATCTTACGCCCAAGGTCGTTGAGCGTCCAAGAACTAATTTCAAAGCGTTCGTCTAAGTATTTGCTTAGCCCAGCCGTACCACAGCCAACCTCCAGCACCTTATTATAATGCCTCTGCCCTAAGCTTTCTAGCAGTTCGGTAAGGCGTCCATAAACCTGTTTCTGAGCCAAGGCATAGCGGTCGTAAGACTGTGCCGAAGCACCGAAGCGTTGCTGAATAAGTCCTTTGTCTATCTGCCCCATTAGCTCTCAGAATGCTTGTGAAATAACTGCTCCCAGCTGGTAAAAGCCCCGAAAAGATAATGAGCTTCCTCCGCAAGAATTTCTGGCTCAAGCCCAAGCTCCAGCCAATAACGGCGCTGATTATCAGCAGGGATAATGCGGTCTTTGCCCCCAATCAGCGCTTTAGTCCAAGGCGCGCAGGCTTGCTTTGGCACTTCGCCAAGGCTAAGGCGCTTTAGTTCGGCTTCATAGACGCATTGCAGTTCGGCTTTAATCTCCTCGGTAGGACGCTTCGCCAAGGCATCAAAGAGGTGACGCAGGCTCTTGCCTCCGCACATTCGGCGGTTAAAGCGCGCCCTATTTTGCTCGCTAACGCCCTCAAGCGTAGCTTCAAAAATGGTCTGAGGAATACCACGCTCATCACTCATCGGATAGCCCGTGCCACAGACTGCGACAGCCTCGGTGATATTCGGTTTTTCGCTAAGCGCCGTATACCACTTATCCGCAGCCCATACGCCCATTGACCAAGCAGCGAGCTTGATATGCCTGTAGGCGCTGATGTCAAAATCTAAGTCTAGGGAGCGATAATCCCAAAGCACAAGTAAGTCCTGCGCATCATCAAAAGACAGATGCTCAACGGTCTCAGGTGTCATCGCCCAGCCGTTAAAGAAGAGGACTAAGTCCCTGTTGCCCTGTCTATTTTGATATAATTTATATTGCATAATGCTTTGTCTTCTCTTTTTAGAAAGCTCTAATATAAAACATTTATTAGGAATAATGAAATTTCGCCCTTTTTTGCTCCTGCTTCTGCGACTTCAAAAGCCTTGCTGTTGAGACTAATTTTTGAGCTTTTTGAGAGGCGCTTTAAGTCGCTTATACCTAATGAGATAAAAAGTCGATTAAAAAGGACTAAAAAACTTTCCCATAAACTTTTGAAAACTTAGCGGAAAACTTTTCTAAGTTTAGCGCTAAACTCATTTGACTTTTCCCTTAAACTTTTTTGGGGACACGGAAGAGAATTTTATGTTTACGCCCTTACATTTGAAGATTTTCCTCCTGTAAAGCTTAGCTTTTATGGCAGTCTGATGTATTTTTTTTACATTTGTATTATCAAAGCTTTAAATAGCTCCGTAGTATTTAACTAGAAATATCACAAGAAAATGAAAAAAACTTTCTATTACTTAGCCCTACTGATGATGGTAGGCACTTTCGTTTTTGGCATTTCGTCTTGCGGAAACGATGACGAACCAAAGCCAAACCCACAAATAGAAAATCCTGACACTCCGACTAACGAGCCTGAAGTGGTCTTCAGCGAGGAGAACCCCTTGATGTATGTGGCTGAGTTCAGTGTTAATAAAAGAGGTAATGGCTTCGTTAAGAACCACAACTTGCCAAGTCCTCAGGCTCTGGAAAATATGGACGATGCCGAAGTCGGCTACTATAATTTTCAAGAGGCGCAAGCCCTATTCGAAGATGGTACACACCCGTTCTTAGCCAATTATTACTTGCCAAGCAGAGATCAGTGGAGGTCTCTCGCTCCAGAGGCTCTTTTGATTGTGGGCTCAAGAAAATTTAACAATATTCAAACAGCTCAGGTGGGAGAAACAAATCCGCAAAAGTATAAATCTGATTACCTAGTCACCAAAGAAGGTGATAATACTGTTCTTTATAGTCTGCGTTTCAAAGGAACGAAATGGCTATCTGCTTGGCGTTACTCTTACGAAGGTGCAGCGCATAAAAAGCAAATGCGTATCCAATGCATTGGGCTTAAAGAAGTTGGAGACAAGAAATTTGAGGACTTCGCCAACAAGAGTTTCTTTATTAAGAACAAGGCTCATATAACAGAACGCATCTTCCCTGCTTACGGTGCTTTTGAAAACAATGAAACAGAAATCAGTGGCTTAGGAGGTTCTGGACTTTCTTTTTCGAGTACGTATGATAATTATGATAACGGTAACGGCTTCTATTTTCTTTTTAGTCAAGATCTGATAATTGTAAGAAAGGCGATTCTCAAAGGTTGCTATTTATCTGTACGCCCATTCAAGAAGCAACCTTAACCAGCTCGCAAAAGCAAGAGTATCTCGTTCTACAAAACTGTAACAATATATCAGGACGAGACAGTGACAAAAAAAAGGCGTGATGCTTATTGCACCACGCCTTTTTTCGCTCCGTCCTCTCCTTCTCTTTTGAGCAAAAAGAGAGAAGGTTTTCAGGCTTTTATTCGGATATGTTTTTGATAATTTCGTGTAATCGTTCTCTTGTAATTGCTCCGTTTATTTCTGGAGATGCTAATTCAAACACTATTTCTTGCAACTCTTCATTCTCAAAGTCTAAATCATCTCGACACTCGATTAAATTAGCCCAAACTTCCAAATCTTGCAAGCTAATTTCGTCTTTCAAACATCTACTTATAACATTTAAGAAATGCTTTTTAGTCATTAGCAAATAAGCTTCTTCCGTATCCCAAGGGTATTGAGAAAGTTCTTCTCTTAAGGAGGGCAAATTCCCCTTAAAGTAAAGCAAATCCTTTAGTATATCTGTACGACTTCTCATATATCGATTTTGTCTTAGTATATTCTTGCTAATTTATAACGCAAAAATACTCTAAATTATTGAAATAAAACTTAGAGAGCTTGATTTCCGATGCTTTTTCATCAGAAAAAAAGAAAAAACAGGCTTCGCCTTAGGGAGAATAAGGCACAAAAAAAAGAGGAACAGCAATGCTGTTCCTCTTTCCTTAGTGACCCCGACAGGATTCAAACCTGTAACCTTCTGATCCGTAGTCAGATGCTCTATTCAGTTGAGCTACGGAGCCAATCCTTTTGAAATCACTGAGACGTATCCCTTTCTGATTTCGTATGCAAAGGTATAAGCTTTATTTGAAATATCCAAATTTTCTGCAAAGTTTTTTGTCAAGACTTAGCTTATATCAAACAGAGCTAAGCTTAAAACTTCTGAGTATCAACAAAGAAAGAGCTTTGACTTTTTTGTCAAAGCTCTTTCTTAATTAAAATAAATTTTGCCTTCTTCCTTAGAAGCGGAAGCCAAGCGTTAGCAAAAGACGATGTTGTCTGTCCGTTTGCTTAATTGGCTTTAAGCCTTTCAGCCAAATCTTTTCGACCGTGTCTTCAACCGCAGGGAAGGCATAAATAGAGCTCTTCTGCTCATTATACACATAAGCGAAATCCAAAGACCACGCTGGCGTAATACGGTAACCAATACCTGCAGACAAACCAAATTTACCCTTTGGCAACATATAATGCACCGCTGCTCCTGAAACCAAGGCTTCTACCTTAGGAGCATCTTGGTCAAGCTCTGGGTTATCTACTGGAGAAGTTTCAAACTTAGCACCAGCACGAAGAGCTAAACGCTTGCTAGCATTAAACTCAGTACCAAAGCGTAAGCGATGAATGCCTTTAAAGTCTTCACTTAGGACATCATTAGAACCTTGGAAAGAATTCTCCGTTCCCGATTCTTCAACGTCATCTCTGAGCTTCGTTCCGCCAAAGGTACTGTACTCATAGTCCATACTGACTAAGCCATACTTTTTGATGATGTAAGCCGCATTCAATCCGAAACGCCAAGGTGTACTCATCTGAAACGTTGTCGCAGCTCCTTCAGGCGAGAAAGCTTCCTTCGTCTCTCCATCTGGAGTAATGGAGCTATGCCCAGTTGCCATTGCATCAAAGTCATAATCAAACTTATAGAAAGTCGGCGTATAGATAGAAGCGCCTAAACGCAAACCATCAACAGGTTCAGTAAGAATACCAACAGCAAACTTTCCTCCATAACCTTTGATAAATTGATTGTTATCCAAGCTTAGACCATCAAAACCATCTCCTGAGGCAGAAGGACGAAATCCTTCAGAATAAGAACTGTGCAAGGTATAATCCAAAGAACTTGTCGCAATCAGGAAACCAAGGTTTACACGGCGACTAAGAGAAAAACCAAATGCAAAGTCTGCTTCTCTGGCTGTAACTATTTCCTCCATATAAAGCCCTGCACTATTTGGATAGTCTTTAACAAGGAGACCGTTATCATCATAGACGTAATTTGATGAGAACATTTTCGGATTAGTGCCTTCATCAAAAACGAGCCAGTCAGCTTGAGCACCAAGCGTACTAATCCAAGGGAAACTCTCAAATGGATCTTTAGCTCCACTGAAGGCATCAAACACTTTCTTAGGATCTCCTAAATTATTAAGGCGTGCTACGGCATAATCCGCTAAAGACGTGCCTTTGTAGCCTGCGATATTATCGACAGAGGTGTCAACAATTCTATTTGTACGCCCTGTATTTCTCAAACCAATCCCAAAGGTCCAAGCACTAGTCCCTGAACCAATCTTGAAATTAGCTGAGATTTGGTCGAAATTAAATGAGTTCTTGTCTCCATTAGTCGTAGTGTCGTACCATTGAGACTGAGCCTTATCAAAAGTATAACCCAAAGTCAAATCAACGCGACTACTTCTCCTGAGCAAAGCAATACCAGCTGGATTCTGAGCGACAGAAGAAAAGTCTACACCGACAGCTCCCATTGCTCCTGACAGAGCTTGATAACGAGCAGAGCCATTAGACTCCTCCGCATTAGCCAAGCTAACAGCTGTCATTTCGCCTTGCGCTTGCATTACGCTGTGAGCCATAAGCCCTCCAGCTAGCAAGAGTAATATCTTCTTATTTATCATAATATATTTCTTTTTCTCTGTTTGCAATATCGCGCTATCGTCTTACTGGGCGACGTCCTCTATACACTGGAATAGACGAGCTACTACTTCGTGTTGTATTCTTCTTATAAGTATTTGAAGAAGAGCGTGAGCTCGAACTTGACGAAGACGACGTTGAACGTGGTCTTTCGTAAGAGCGAGACCTACTACTTCCGTTGTTGTACCTACGACTTCTGTTACTATTGTAAGAGCTATTGCTACGATTCTTGTAACGACCTCTATTATAAGAGCTACGAGCCTTACCTCTGTAACCATTGTTGTACGAACGGCTTGAGTTCTTGTACCTATTAGCTGAACGCGCTGATTCATAAGCTCCATAAGAACTACGTCTGTAAGAGCTTCTACTTCGAGCTCCGTAGCGATACTTATTATTATAATAATGGTCATTATAAGCTCTGCGAGCTCTACCGTGATAATAGCCATCATAATAACCGCCGTAATAGCCACCATAGTAACCACCATAGCCATAATAGCCTCTGTAATAACCCGCGCTATACCAAGGGCTATAGAAAGGATCATAATAATCGTCCCAGAAGAGACGGCTCATTATATAAGACGATGGGCTATAAGGATAGTATGGACGATAGCGATAGAAAGATGAACGATACCAAGGACTATAGAATGGATCGTAATATCTATTGTAGCCATACCAAGGGTAATAAGAGTTGAACCCCCAACCTGTATCAATGTATAGGCTTGTATAGCTTCTGTCAAAGTCATTACCATAGTAAGATCCATTAACATAAACATCTCCTGCACCACGAATGATAATATCTCCATTGCCGTGGAAGCGACGGATACGTGACGAATAAGGTCCATAAATCTCTACCGTAGAGCGTCTATCAGAACGTCTTGCACGACGACGGCGAGCATAATTGTCATCGTCATCTCTGTAGTCATAGTCCAAATCCTCGTCATCAGAGTCTTCATAACCATTATAAGCATCAATCTCACGTTCGTGCTGACGACGCTTGTATTTCTCTAGGCGACGTTGCTCCTGAAGCTCACGCTGACGGCGTGCTTTCAGATAGGCTTGACGTCTTCTTTGGGCTTCTGCCTTTTCTCTTGCTTCTTCTTTAGCAATGTCTTCCTGCGTCAAATAGGTATCATCTAACCAAGGATCAACTTCCTGAGCTGAGAGGCAGAGCGAACTAAAAAGTAAAGCTAAACCAAACAGAACTATTTTCATTATTGCTTTCATATCTATAGTATTTTTAGTTTCCATTTAACTAATTAACGTACATTTGTCGTGTTTATTACTATTTTCCAAAACATACATACACATTTTTTGCCATTTAACTAGGAGCAAGGTACAGAAAAAAAGCGAGTTTTGCAAATTTTTACGCTTTACACATCAGGCTACTCCCCTGCTCCGAATATAAAAGTATATGCAAACTTAATGCCAAAGTTAGATTTTACACTTATCTTTGCCTAAATGACAGGAATAACTCATTAAAACACAACAGATATTATGCTAAAAGAAGGACTAACAAAGACACAGAGCATCACCGTGAGCTCTGAACATTCAGCGAAAATTCACGGCTCAGGACATCTTGATGTCTATTCAACGCCTGCGATGATTGGGCTAATGGAGAACACCGCCTGCCGATGTATTGATGGCGCTTTAGAGGAAGGCTTGGACACCGTCGGCATTCAGATTGACGTCAAGCACGTCAAGGCAACGAAGATGGGTGCAAAGGTCAGCTGTACAGCCAAACTTACTGAGGTTGATGGCAAGAAGCTAACTTTCGAGATAGAAGCGCACGACGAGGAGGGGCTTATCGGCACTTCTCTGCACAAACGCTACATCATTGACCCTGAGAAATTCTTAGCTCGCCTAGGATAAGCGAAGAACTCTAAGGGCAATCAAAGACAAACAATAGGGGCGTGGGCTAAAGGCTCGCGCCCCTATTGTTTTGAGCTTTGCATAATTAGTCTAGGTCTTCCGATTTCGGTCGCTGAGCCTGTCGAAGCGTCAGAATGCCAAAATAATCAGGAAACATACAACATCGCGGAACATTTCGACAGGCTCAATGACCGAACAAAAGGTCGCCCCTAGGGAATTTTAAGTTGAAGTAATTATCCAAAGCTCTACCTGTTATGACTGAAGCAAGAGGAGGGAGAGGCTTAATAGCTACAACTTACGGTAGTGGTAATCGATGCCGAGCAAAGCTCCTGCGAAAGTCATCACCTCGCCATAGGCAACCAAGATAGAGGCATCAACAGCACCTCTAGGTGGTAGAAACAAGCCTAAGAAGAGCAAGCCCAAACCAAGGCAAGACATCAGCACGGCAAGGTAAACTTGCAAAGTATATTTTCTAAAATCAAATCTCATAACTCCTAATTCTTAACTCTTAACTCTTAACTTCTAACTAAAGTTCCCCGTACTCTTTCCTCGCGTCAAAGCAAGGGCAGGCTTTTATCCACTCGTACTTTTGAATAATGCCATCGCCATTGAGGTCTGGGCTGAGGTCTCGATGTCCGACAATCTCCGCCTTTGGATACAGCCTCTTTAGGCGACGAAGCAAACGCCTCAATGCTACGATTTGCTCCACGGTGCGCGTATCTTTTGGCGAGGCATCAGGAGCTAAGCCCCCTTCGTAGCAGACGCCTATACTGCAATGGTTGTAACCTTTGCAATGCGCTCCGCTCTGCCACAGCGGACGCAGAGGGATTGTCATTCCATTCTGTCGCACATAATAGTGGTAACCTGCCGAGCGAAAGCCTCGCTGTCTGTGGTCGTGGTCAAGCTGTTCTGCCGAGTAACCCATATTACTGCGCGTGGCAGAGCAATGCAGAACTATATATTGAATATCTTCTTTCTTCATTTCCTTAAATGCTTATAGATGAATAATCCGATGACGAGCGCCCCAAGTAAATAAAAGCCTAAGCTCTGCCAATGTCCGCGACTGCTCCAACGGCTTCGTTCCCTTAGCTTGAACCTCTGTGCTTGATGACTAAAACTCTTGGTTTCTTCGCTGATAAGCCCCTCCTCCTGTGCTATCTGCTCATAATGCCTTTTGACCAAGCGAACTTCCTTAAGCTGAAGGCTGTCATAAACAAGGCTCAGCTCCTCCGTAACCAAACGCTCTGCTCTCTGCCGATTAAGCTCTTGCTCCTTAGTCGCGGCCTGCCCTTGCTCTTGCCTTAGCTCCTGTTCGTACTTGACTGCCCTATCCTGACTAAGTCTACAGCTAACAGAGCCTAGTATGATTGCCGACAATGTAGTTAAAGCGAGCAAGAGCCTTACGCTTGAAGACCTTGTAATCTGGCAAGGCTCTTGCTTATCTTTAAGCGACGTTTTCCTAACTTGAAAAGCGCTCATCACCTTTTCTTCGTTTATAATCCTGTATGTCCGTTTGGCTTGCTACCTGAAGATGAATCCGCTCCACCTGAAGCTGAGCCTGCTCCTGCCGAAGGCTTTAGGCTTTTGAACTTCTTAGGGTCTTGACGCTTGAGCGATGCCGTCTGTAGGGCTTCGCGAATCAGTCCCCCTGGGACAAAGAGCACACGGATACGCTTAATGTCTTGACTACGGAAAGCCTCTTTGCTATCGCTTGCCTTACTGCGCAGTCCGACGCGGAGACGACCGAGGTCGCCCAAAGAGACGATACGTTCCTCACCAAGTTCTAAGGCTACAAGTTGGGTTAGTGTCATCAATACCGAACGGACGTCCCCCTCACTGATGGCAGAAATCTTTGCAATCAGCTTCTGTAGCTGTTCGATGCTTGTCTCGCCATTATTAATCGCACGAGCGAAGCAAAAGGTTTGTTCTCCGCGTGCTGTTTTTAGTTTTTTCTCGTTTACTCTAAATGTAATTGCCATAATACAAATGAATTTAATTGGTAAATAAATAATGAATAAATTGCTTTGTCTTTGGGAACTTAGCCGAGACGCTATCAAAACCGCTAGCAAGTCTTGCCATCATCGAGGGCTTTTTTCCTTCCGACACTGCAAAGGTATGATGCGCTCTGAGGGTGATTTTACCAAAACGCACCAAAAGAGACCAAAACGTACCATTATTGACCATTCTTGTCTATTATGATACATTTTGGCAGAACTTTTCTGACAGCTCTCAGGAACTATCGCCATCAAGAGGAAAGAGAATTCAAAAGGAAACTGCCCCTTGCCTAAATACTCTTTAAGCAGGCATTAGAATACACTTAAGGAATTAGCGATTAAAGGCTTGGTATTTCTTTGCTCTCGCTCAAGCAAAAAAAGAACATTTCCCCATTGAAAGGACGTACTAATTCCCCTCCCGTGGAGGGGTGGCTTTGGAGCTGGCGACAAAGACGGGGTGGTTATGCACGACTATTAGAGGAGAAAAGCAGACACTCCGCCCTTGGACGCGGACAAAAACACCTCCCTTTGATGTGTCCCCCGAGAGTTGGACTTATATACCATAATGAAATACGAGACCATTCCCCCTTTGGAGGGGGTGCCTGCCTTGGCAGGTGGGGGAGGTTTTGAGTTAAGAATAAATAGTTAAGCGCTACGTGAATTTTAAGTCGCCAAAAGCCTGTGCCTCGTTGCGCTTCGACAGCATTTGCCTAGGGGCGACCTTCGGTTCAACTAGCTCAATGACCGTCAGCGAACAAGTCCCTCCCCCCTCAAGAGGGGAATTGCCTTTACTAAGGGAAAAAGAAAAATAAACTCACTAAAGAAAGACTATCTCTAACTCATTGATAAACGAGGAATACATTTATCTATAGAGATTAGATTTCCCAGTTTATTTCCTTCAGAAAATCATAGGGAATTTTATAATGTTCTAATGGTTGTATCGGTAATAATTCCTTAGGAATTAATTTATGCTCAACATTCAAAGATAAACCTGCATAGTTTGCTAGTTTCGCAATTGTAGTTGCTTCATAATTAATGAAGTCTTTAATAAATTTAGGCTGTTCTTGCTTGTTATGCTTACTTAATAATTCATCAATTCCATTCTCAACTAATATCTTGTCTTTGTAGAGAAAACCCTTGAAAGCATTTACAAGACCTGAGAATTGTTTCTCCCAACCTCTCTTACTATACTTCTCTAGAACTTTTATATTAAGGGATAAATTGTCTTTATTTTCGAGAATTACAGATTGGATACATTTCCCAAAAGAGGTAGAAAAATCATCATAATAATCTATTGAATCATATTTAATATATCTATCTATAATGCTTTTATTATCACTTAATATCGGAAATACAAAAGTATTTAATGCTCCAAAAATATCTCTCCTATAAACTTCTGAATAATAAGCTTCAACTAAGGCTATAACATATAAGAACTGTTTGCTTTCTTGTATCTCATTATCAATAAAAGCCTTCTTTAAGAAATAATCTTCATTTACATCTGTAAGAGATAAGAGAAAAAACTCTCTCTCATCTATATTCCTTACTTTCTCTAGAAGGAATACTTCATCAGCAACAGCTTGTAGATATACTTCATTTAACGTCATCGCTTCAAAATATAATAACTGCTAGGAGTTATACATTCATCTATAAAGATTAGATTTCCCAGTTTATTTCTTTTAGAAAATCATAGGGAATTTCATAACGCTCTAACGGCTGTATAGGTAATAACTCCTTAGGAATTAGCGGCGAATCCACTTCAACCTCAACACCTAAATACCACGCTAGCTTGGCATAGCCTAAAGCTGGCATAGAGATATACTTCTTTAAGATACCATCTGTATTTCTTGCTTTATGTATCTTCTTCGAAACCATTAGCTCCAGAGCCTTTTCACAAGCTGACTTATCCCTTAAATATAATGCCTTAAAGAAATCAACATCTCCTTGGGTTAAGTCTTTATTTTCTTGCTCCAATGTAAGATATCTCTCTAAAATCTTTAAGTTTCGTTCAATAAGAGCATTATTACCCAAGATAAACTGCTGAATCGTATGAACAAAAACACAACCATCTTCTCCGTCTAATACGTGGTCTTCCATTGTTCGGTCAATACGCTCTTCTGTATCATCATCTAAATAATAATCAGTAAAGCTTAGGTGGGCATAAACATTTTTAATAAAATCAAAATTATCCGAGAGCATAGCATAACCAATACTGTGTATATCATAAGTAAATAGACTACTATTATACACCTTGAGCTCGTAAGCACTTAAAAGAGCTGAAACATAAAAATGTTGCTTTGCTTGTTTTAAGTCTTGTTTCTCTACTAAAGAATATACTGCAAACATATAATTACAATGGGATAAATGCCCACAGCTAAATTCTTCAATATCAAGACTTAGTATAAAATCTTGCCATTCTATGTATTTACAATAATCTTTTTCATTAAATTTCCTCATCACTCTGAAAGTTTAGTTATACAAGCAACTCCAATCGGATTTATCAATGCCTAATTGTTTCTTAAAGTCCCATTGTCTACTTCTGCTTTTAATTGTCTAAGCAAAATACAAATAATTAAGCAGATAAGCGACAAAGCTGGGTGTTTCTTTGCCCTCGCTCAAGCAAAAAAGTCATTTCCCCTTTGCAAAGACCTACTAATTCCCCTCTTGAGGGGTGGACTGCGACTAAAAGGAGTAGGACGGGGTGGAAGTTAGTTAAGAGTTAAGAATGAAGCATTAAGAAAGGTACGAACTTTTGATGCGCCGAAAGCGTCCCCCCGCCTCGTTGCGCCTCGACAGCATTTGCCTAGGGGCGACCTTCGGTTCGACAAGCTCAATGACCGTCTCAGCGAACAACTCGCCACCCCTCAAGAGAGGAATTACCTTTACTAAGGGGAAAAGGGAATAGTTTCGTGTTTTTTCAATGATTAGATTATATGGGAAAAGTCTTTCAAGAAGAACAACGCATAAACAACTGCAACATAATAAAATACGACAACATTCCATACCTACTAAAAAACTTTCCCATAAACTTTTGAAAACTTAACGCTAAAGTCAAAAAAGTTTTCCCATAAACTCATTTGACTTTTCCGCTAAACTTTTTGAAGTATGATTGAAAGCTAAAAATTCCCCTCCGTGGGAGGGGGATCGCTTCAGCGAGGGGATGGGGCGAAACTAATTAAGAGTTAGTAATTTTTCATTATCAGTGATCCATTTTAATGCAAGCACCGCCCCACCCTGTCGGACTATGTCCGCCACCCCTCCCACGAAGGGGAATTACCTTTGCTTAAGTAGAAGAGCGAAATTGCTGTAAATGAAAACCATTACTTAGAATTTCTTCGGAAAGCGACCTCCCCCGCCACTGCGTGGCACCCCCTTGCCTAGGGGCGACCTTCGGTTCAAAGGGGGAATGGTCTCGTATTTTATTAGGGTATAGATGTCTATTAAGTCCAAAGGCGTGCTAATTCCCCTTTTTGGAGGGTGTGCCTGCCTTGGCAGGTGCGGGAGGTCTTGAGTTAAGAGTTGAGAATGATAATTATCAATTAGCCATTAAGAATTCGCCCCGTCAGGCACGTGCCTACGAGCCTTCCCACGGAAGGGGAATTGCTTACGCTCAAGAAGTGAAGTTACTCCTATTTAGTAAAAACAAGTTCAAAAGGTAGAGAAATAGTGCTTGTTTGGACTTTAATTATTACATTTGCCTTAAAGAATAAGATAAAGATTTATGAAACACGGATTTGTCAAAGTAGCAGCCGCCGTTCCCTTCGTTAAGGTAGCCGACTGCTCATATAACATCGAGCGTATCGAGGCAATGATACGTCAAGCGGATAAGAAAGGCGTTGAAATCGTTAATTTCCCTGAGCTTTGCATCACAGGCTATAGCTGTGCAGACCTTTTCTTGCAACCTTTCTTGATAGAAGAGGCTGAGCGTAAGCTACTTGAGCTAGTAGAGCGCACGAAAGACACCGACGTCCTCGTCCTCGTGGGTATGCCTATCCGCGTGGAGGAACAACTTTTCAACACTGCCCTAGCCTTCCAATCAGGGAAAATCCTAGGCGCAATACCGAAGACTTACCTGCCTAACTACCGCGAGTTCCAAGAAGTACGCTGGTTCTCTTCGGCGACAGACTTGCAGTTTCAAGTCATTCGTATAGGGAAATTCGAAGTGCCAATCGGACACAATCTCCTTTTCCGCTCAGGCGAAGTGGCTATCGGTATTGAGATTTGTGAGGATATGTGGACACCTTACACCCCTGGGACACGTCTAGCTTTGTATGGCGCACATATCATCTTTAACCTCTCGGCAAGTAACGAAAGCATTGGCAAGCATAATTATCTACGCTCTTTGATTAGCGGTTTATCAAGTCAAAGCCTTTGCGGTTATGTCTACTGCTCTTGCGGTTATGGCGAAAGCTCAACGGACTTGGTCTACACAGGTAAGGCTTTTGTGGCAGAGGTTGGACGTATTATTGAGGAAATGCCACGCTTCGTTCACGAAGAGCGCCTGCTCGTCAATGACATTGACGTGAGCCGTATCCAAAGCGAACGCTTGACAAACAGCAGTTTCCGCGCCTCTGTCTCGCACCATACGGAGCGAGGTTTGCTCACGGAAGTGCCTTTCCGCTTGAGAGATGAAGAGGAGTCTCAGGAAGTCGAACGACATATTGAGTCGAACCCTTTCCTACCCGAAGACCAACGTGCGATGCGCTGTGCCGAGATTATTGACATTCAAATCTGTGCCTTGAGCCAACGAATGAAGCATATCGGCTGTGAAAAGGCTGTACTGGGTATCTCTGGAGGCTTAGACTCTACGCTGGCTTTGCTTGCGACGGTCGCGACTTTTGACTTTATGGACTTAGACCGCAAGGGCATTATCGCCGTTACGATGCCAGGTTTTGGTAGTTCCTCTCGCACCAAGAGCAACGCACACAAGCTGATGGAATTGCTTGGCGTAACGGCAATGGAAATAGATATTACCGAAGCTTGCACGCTTCATCTTAAGCAGATTGGGCACGATGGCGAAACGCCTGATGTAACTTACGAAAACGCCCAAGCAAGAGAGCGCACACAGATCTTAATGGATTTGGCTAATAAGCACAAAGCGCTTGTTGTCGGCACAGGCGATCTCTCGGAGATTGCCCTCGGCTGGTGCACCTTCAACGGCGACCATATGTCTAACTATGCGCTTAACGCAGGCATACCGAAGACCTCTATTCAGCATATAGTCCGTTATCTAGCCGATGTTAATTACTTTGGCATTAAGGTTGGCGATGCGCTAAGAGGCGTGCTCTATGATATTTTGGCAACGCCTATCAGCCCAGAGCTGAAGAAAGACGAAAGCAAAAAAGGCATCAGCCAAAAGACAGAAGACGTTATCGGTCCTTATGAACTGCACGACTTCTTCATCTACAACTTCCTCGCTTATGGCTACACGCCGAGCAAGATACAATACCTTGCGAGCGTTGCCTTTGGCGAGCAATACACCCTTGGCGAGATTAAGCATTGGCTAAATGTCTTCTACCGTCGCTTCTTCTCTCAGCAGTTCAAGCGCAACTGTATGCCTGACGGTCCTAAGGTCAGCCGCATAAGTCTCTCACCACGTGGCGACTGGCGAATGCCAAGTGATGCCGTGGCTAAGTCGTGGTTGCAAGAAATTGAAAATTTGCCTGAGTAAAGAAAAAAGCATATATTTGAACAACATAAAGTAATACGATACAATCATATATGAATACATTTAGCACACTTGCTAAGAAAATTTTTATCGAAGCTATTCAGGCTTACGACAGAGACGGTGGCATTGAGAAGGAGATGAAGAACCCTTACGCCGAACGCACGATAGAAGGCGACCTCTTTCGCAAGAACTGGATTGACCACAGACAGTGGGCATTGGAAGACGTCATCAGAGACCCAGAAATCAATCCTGAAGAAGCACTGAAAATTAAGAGAGCGATTGATAAAAGTAATCAAGAGCGCACAGACCTTGTAGAGCTAATCGATAGTTACTTCTGGGAGCAATTTCAAAGCACGAAAGTGCTGGAAAGCGCGACGATTAATACTGAAAGCCCTGCGTGGGCAATCGACCGTCTTTCTATCCTTCAGCTGAAAATCCACTATATGCAGAAAAGGATTGAGACAGCAGAAACAGAAGAGGTTAAGGCTAAGTGCCAAGAGAAACTTGATGTACTGCGTGAGCAAGACAGAGACCTCTGCAGGGCGATTAGCGAACTATTAGAAGACATCGAAGCAGGGCGTAAGTATATGAAAGTCTACAAACAGATGAAGATGTACAACGACCCCGAACTAAATCCAATGTTACGAGGCAAAGCACTCTAAAACGTGGCTAAATATCTCTTGCTGCGCCTCTCTGCAATGGGTGACGTGGCAATGCTAATCCCTACGCTCTATGCCGTAGCTGAAGCTAATCCTAAGGATAGCTTCACTTTCTTGACACAGCCTTTCTTGACAAGGCTTTTCGTCAAAGCTCCGAGCAACCTCAAGCTTAAGACCTTTGACAAAAAGGGAGCAGAGGGCAAATTAGGAGGCTTATTTTCCTATGCTTATCAGCTTAGACGCGAGGGCTACGACTGCGTTATAGACCTACACGACGTCTTACGCACGAAAGTCTTACGCTCAGCGCTGAGCATCGGCAGTAAATGTCGCTCTATCAGTCTCAAAAAACCACGCAAAGAGCGGAAGGCTTTTCTCGAAGCTAAGGCAGGAGAACGCAAACCTGTCCCACGAATGCTAGAGCTTTATGCTGACACCCTTAGAGAAGCAGGACGAGAAGTGCCGAAGCATATCCCGACTATTAGCCTAGAACAAAAACAAATAGCAGGCGACATTTTCTACCAGCTCAAAGAACAAGAAGGAGAAAGCCTTGAAGAAGCTAAGAAAAAAATCAAACGTATTGGGATTGCCCCTTTTGCTTCTACGAAGAGCAAAACCTACGATGAGGGAGAGATGCAAAAGCTTATCCACCTGCTTAGCGAGGAAGAAGGCTATTACCTCTACCTGCTGGGCGCTAAAGGCAAAGAAGAAGAGCAACTCAAGGCTTGGGCTAAAGGGAATGACAAAGTCCTCTGTCTCGTGGGCAAAACTACAATAGAGGAAGAAATGCAACTGATTGCAGGCTTGGATTGCCTCATCTCAATGGACAGTGCCAACGCACATATAGCAGCAATGCTCGGCACACGCCTTGTAACAATTTGGTGCGTTACGCACCCGCTCGGAGGCTTTATGAGCTTCGGACAGGAGCTAAGCGACTGCCTTGTGCCAGACGAGAAGCTATATCCGCCCTGCTCCATCTTCGGAAAAGTAAGAGATAAGACGATAGACCTAGAGGCTTATCGCCGAGCTATCAAAGCAGAAAGCGTTGCCTCGCACATCAAAGAGCTATTAGCATAGAAGAAACATCCAAACTATAATAATCAACAAAAGAATAAGCTATCACATTTATAGCGATGAAACTAAGAATAAACAAACTTATCAGTGATGCAGGTCTCGGCTCACGCCGCGATGTAGAAGGCTATATCCGCGCTGGACGCGTCAAGATTAATGGACGCAAAGCTCGCCTTGGCGATATGGTTGAAGAGACAGACGTTGTGCTTTTTGACGAAGTAGATTTGCCAGTCAAGGAGCTTATCAAGGAAAGCAAAGCCGAAAGCAAGCTCAACCACAAGGAGCAAGTCAAGCAGGCTAAGCGCAAAAACAAAACAAAGGGAGAGGAACGCGCCGAGAGCCAACGCCTACAGGCTTCGCCAAAGAGCGCTGCCCTACGCAAAACGAGTAAGAACAACCCCATCAACAAAAAGCGTCATTTCCTAGAGGAAGACGATGAAGAGTTCGGGGCGTTCCCTCTTAGGACTAAGGACAGACGTAAACCTAAGTTTAAGTCGCCTAAGTTCGGACGCGTGCGTCGCGATGATTAGAAAATAATTGAACGTAATGAAAGTATTTATTATCCGACACACTTCAGTGCTTATAGACGGTCATCACACCTGCTATGGCTTCACTGATGTTGATGTCAAAGACAGCTTCGAAGAGGAGGCTAAGGAAGTTAAGCAAAAACTTGAAGGACTGCACTTTGATGCGGTCTTCTCAAGTCCTTTACAGCGTGCAAAGAAGCTCGCGGTCTATTGCGGTTACGAAGGTATTATCTACGATGATCGCCTCAAGGAGATGAACTTCGGCGACTGGGAAGGACACCCTTGGGAGGAAATTATCAAGGGCGAAGATACGGAGACTTTCTTCAAGCGCTATATCAAAGAAGTCGTGCCTAACGGCGAATCACAGTCAATGCACCTAGCGCGCATTAAGGATTTCATTGACGAGAAGAAGGCAATGGGCTACAAACAGATTGCTGTCTTCTGTCACGGGGGCGTGATTAACTGCGCAAGAACACTTGCAGGGCTGTGTGACCTAGAGGAAGCCTTCGCCACAATACCCGATTTTGGTTCTGTTACGGAGCTGAATTTCTAAAAAGCTTAAGCCTAGAAGCTTAAGAAATGAACCATTCACTTAAGTAGCTTGTTTATAGAGTGGTTTACATAAAAAAACAGTCTTGGCATTAGCTTAGGCTGTATTTGCTTATTATTATCACTTAAAGAAAAAATTGAAATTATGAAGTTTTCAAAGAAAATGCAAGAAGCGATTAACGCTCAAGTAAATCTAGAGATGTGGTCTGCGAACCTATATCTAGCAATGTCTATTGATTTTGCAGAGAAGGGTTTGAACGGCTTCGCTCATTGGTACAAAAAGCAATCAATGGAAGAGCTTGAACACGCTTATGCAATGATTGACTATACTATCGCTCGTGGTGGAAAGGTTGATTTGACAGCTGTGAAGGAAGTGCCAAACGATTTCGAATCTCCACTTGCAATCGTAGAGCAAGCTTACAATCACGAATGCCTTGTTTCTGAAGGCATTCAGTCAGTATTGAAGGTTGCTAAGGCAGAGGAAGATATGCCAACGCAGAACTTCTTCTGGAAGTTCATCGCAGAGCAAGTAGAAGAAGAGGCTAACGCAATGGAGCTAGTTGATAAGATTAAGCTTCTTGATGGTCATCACTTG
>PDWI01002014.1_pt1 | contig 33256 bp, 33 predicted proteins | sample 1430891 | NCBI WGS metagenome assembly PDWI01 (sample SAMN01162508, study PRJNA174530) | Oral metagenome, whole genome shotgun sequencing project. | biome: Marine environment; feature: Marine mammal; material: Swab sample of the gingival sulcus; isolation source: swab sample of gingival sulcus... | reverse complement strand
GCCCGTTATATCGAATGCCGGCTAACTCCTCTGGCAAGAGAAATCCTGTTTAATAAGGATTTGACTGATTTTGAGGACTCCTATGACGGCAGGATGCAGGAGCCGCTGGTTTTACCGGCAAAAATTCCGCTGATTCTTCTGCTTGGTGCCGAAGGGATTGCGGTTGGTATGGCTACTAAAATCATGCCCCATAATTTTTGTGAAATCCTTGAAGCCCAGAAATCAATCCTTAAAGGGGAGGGATTTGAGGTTTTTCCCGATTTTCAGCAGGGCGGTCTGCTGGATGTTTCCGGTTATGAAGATGGCAATGGCCGGCTCAAGTGCCGGGCAAAGATTGAGGAGGCGGACGATAAAACCATTGTCATCAGGGAAATCCCTTATAATACCACCACCCAATCCCTGATTGATTCGGTGGAAAAGGCCGCTCGGGCGGGCAAGATAAAAATCCAGTCGATTAACGATTATACGGCAGAAAGGGTAGAGGTGGAGATAAAACTGGCCAGAGGCGTACATGCGAGAGACACCATCAAGGCCCTTTACGCCTTTACCGACTGTGAAATTTCAATTTCGCCCAACCTGACCCTGATTCGGGAAAATTCTCCAGAAACCTTGACGGTTACTGAAGTTTTGCATCATACCACCCAAAAGCTGGTTAATGATCTTCGCCGGGAACTGGAGATCGAACTGGCCCGTTTGCAGGACAAACTCCACGCCAGACTGCTGGAGCAGATTTTTATCGAAGAACGCCTGTATAAACAGATTGAGGAGGAAACTTCCTACTCTGCGGTGATAGGGGCGGTGGAAAAGGCCCTGATTCCTTTTGCCGGCCAGCTTGAAAAGGAGGTGGTCAGGGAAGATCTTGAGCGGCTGCTTGAGATAAAAATCAAAAGGATTTCCCGTTATGATATAGACCGGCAGGCAAAAGAAATCCGCAGCATCAGGTCGGGAATTAAGGAAGTCAGGAAGAATCTGCGGGATATAATCGGCTATTCCATCGGCTATCTGGATGAAATTCTTGATAAATATGGAAAAAATTTTCCCAGACGGACCGAGCTTGCCAGCTTTAAGGAAGTGGTGATGAGAAAGGTGGCCCTGTCCAATCTGACCATCGGATATGACCGCAAGGACGGCTTTTTGGGGCATCAGGTCAAGGCCGAACCGGACGGCATCTCTTTTCCCTGTTCCGAGTATGATAAAATCCTGCTGATTGACGGCAGCGGCAGTTACAAGGTTATTGCCGTGCCGGACAAGATTTTTGTCGGCAGTGATCTGGTTTGGGCAGGAAAGGTGCAGAGGGAGCTGGTTTTTAACCTGATCTATCGGGACGGCAGGGAAAACCGGGCCTATGTCAAACGCTTTAACACCCCTAAATTTATTCTGGATAAGGATTACCTGCTTTTTCCAAAGCATAAGAGGTCGAAAATCCTGTATTTTTCGGTTGGTGATAATAAACATGCCAGAGTGAGCCTGATGCCGTCAGCAAGGGCAAGATCAAATATTGTGCAGGTGGCCTTTGATGAATATTTGATTAAGGGGCCTGCCGCCAAGGGTAAACGGGTCTCGCCAAGGGTAGTGAGAAGGGTGGTTGACGGTACCGAACAGGCCATCAGAGAGCAAAATAAAAATCTTACCCTGCCCGGGATAAAGGCCGAAAATGATGAAGGGTAGGGCAGTTAGCTGATGTTTTGTGAAAAGGTAAAAATTTCAAATTATTATGCAGGATGAACCTGCCTGTAGGCGGTTTTTTATCAGTCCGGCAAGCTGTATTTTTCAAGTCCTTTAGTTTTTTTTTCTTTTCAAATTGTCTGTCTGCTGGTACTTTTAGTAAGTCCTAACTTGGAATGATTGTTTTGCCAGCATAAAAAATAATTGACAAAAACAATACGGGGGAGACAATGGTTCACAGCACAGCACAGCACAGCACAGCACAGCACTTTTTTAGCTTTATCCGCTTCGGATTTGGTTGAAAATAATTTCTTTTACAAAATCAAAAATGGGCAAAGAGATGGTAAGCATAAAAAAAAGAGATGAAACATTTATGGAATCGAATAAATATACCATAATTGGCTTTATAATTTCAATCACCATTCTTATATTTTCGTTAGTTTTCGATCTGGATATTTTTGAAAAATTAAATGCTGTTCTTCAGTCCATTGAATACTTTGAGGTTGATGAAATTATTATTCCATTAGCTGTGTTTTTTTCGTTTTTTGTTATCAACCAGATTAAAAATAAAAAATCTACTGAAGTCAAGCTGGAGCAAGTGAAGATTTATACGCCATGATGAATGCCAGCCATCATATCCTGAACAACTTTCTCAATCAGATGTATTTGTTCAAGATAACTGCCGATGAAACCCCAGGCTTTCCAAAAGATGTTATTAAACTATATGATAAAATAATTAAAGATACCAATGATCAAATAACTGCCCTGGGAGAAATTGAAGAAATATCAGATCAGGAAATCCGTAAATGTATTAAACCTGGTTAATCAAAAATTGATATTTACTCCGGATTTTGAAAAAGTATGCCTATAATCTACGGGAGATAAAGCGGTGATTAAGGAACAAAGTGTAAGCAATACCTTGTATATTCCATTGGCAGGCAATATATATACATCGAAAAATTTCCGGGAACTGCTGTTTGATCAAAAGGCTCTTGAACTGGAAGTAATCATACCTCAAGATATTACAGATAAGATAAATGACGAATATTACTTTCTGGCCTCGGCCTCAAGGTATTATAATATGGATTTGGAAATAAAATCCTTTATTGAGAAACATCAGAAATGCAATATAATCAATATCGGTGCGGGTCTGGATACTTCCTATTATAGAATTAAAAGCAGCACGGCAATTTTTTATGAAATTGATTTACCTCCGGTTATTGAAGAGAGAAGGAGGATAATGCCGGAACAAGAGTATGATATTTATATTTCGAGTTCTTTTCTGGAGGTCGATACATGGCTGAAAAATATAAAAGATACAAATCTTCCAACTTTGCTGATTATCTCAGGTGTTTTCTATTATTTTCAGGAAGAGGAGATTGATAATTTTTTTATTCAAATAAAAAATAAATTCAGCTTATTGGAGGCTGTTTTTGACTGTAACAATAAAACAGCCTTAAGTATCTCAAACAGATATGTGAGAAGTACAGGGAATAAAAATGCTCCGATGTATTTTTATATCAACAATATTGATGAATATTTAAGGCATCTCAATCTTGATATAAAACTGGTCAAGGAATATATGATGTATCATTATGCAAGAAAAATCTTAAAAGGAACTTCCTTTAATACTAAGCTAAAAATGACTATCTCAGATCTATTTAGAATGGTCAAGATTGAACATATAAAAATAAACTGAATCCGTGATGTTCACTGTTCATAGCGTTTTAAGATTGTTATTGACCAAAAAATGATGTCTCTGGCGAGATTGTTCAAAATTTTGAACAATCTCCTTTGACAAGGAAGAGCCCGCACTGCGGTGTTCTTTATGCGGTCATGGAGACTTTGAGTATGATTTGGACATGTCCCCGCCTGCCCTGTAGACAATAGGCAAGCGGGGAGTAACTGTTGGAGTAAATTTTAAGATAAAACAGGCGCTTACGTCTTATTTTTGCTCTTTTGCTGCAGCTTCTTCAGAACCCGTTACAGCTTTTTTGGCCTTGTCAGCAGCCTCAGCGGTTTTATCCATAACCTTTTCGCCGGTTTCGACTACCGCATTCTTAGCGTTTTCAGCAGCTTCAGCGGTTTTGTCCATAACCTTTTCGCCGGTTTCGACTACCGCATTCTTAGCATTTTCAGCAGCCTCAGCGGTTTTATCCATAACCTTTTCGCCGGTTTCAACTACCGCATTCTTAGCATTTTCGGCGGCTTCGGCGGTTTTATCCATAACCTTTTCGCCGGTTTCAACTACTGCATTCTTAGCATTTTCGGCAGCTTCAGCGGTTTTATCCACAGCATTTTTTCCTGCTTCAACGGTCTTGTCTACAGCCTCCTGACTGGCTTCAACTACGGCATTCTTTGCCTCATCAGCGGCTTCGGCAGTTTTGTTCACAGCAGTTTTTCCCGCCTCAACTGCTTCGTTCATAGCAGCGGAAGCACTTGCGGCAGCTTTTTTAGTACCCTTTCCGGTTTCGCTGGCAGAGTCTTGCTCAGAACTGCAGGAAGCGGAAAAGGCAGCAACGGTTGCACAAACAAAAACAGCAGCGATTTTTTTCTTCATTTTGTTCTCCTTAAAAAAATAATTCCTCCTAAAATGATTTTGAAGGAGGAAAATATATCGTCCCTAACGGCTGAAACCTTTCAGGACTCTTCTTTACATAAAATCCGCCTAGGGCAGTTGTAACCGGCTTGCTTCTTTGGTATTTTCGTAAGTCTATGCCAAAAAATAGTCTCGCCTAAACAACCAAAGAGTCAGAATAACCTATTTAAGCTGCTGTTTCAAGTTTTATTGACCTACCGCAGGTGAAGATATTTTTTCATTGATTTTATATGGACGAGGTGAGATAAAGTTTTGCTTTAATCGTTGGCTTGTTTTCATTTGAAATTAGTTTGACGGAAACTAAAAAATAACAATTTAGCAAGAGGGTTACTATGAAAGTGCTGGTTGTTGGTTCCGGCGGCAGGGAGCATGCCCTGGTTTGGAAAATCAGGCAAAGCAAAAAGGTGGAAAAAGTTTACTGTGCACCCGGAAATGCCGGAATTAAAAAGAATGCACAATGCGTTGATATTGCAGCAACGGACGTAAAGGGCCTGCTGAAATTTGCCAAGGAAAACGGCATTCACCTCACGGTAGTGGGGCCGGAATCGGCTTTAGCTGCCGGAATAGCCGATGCCTTTGCAAAAGAGGGTTTACGGATATTCGGGCCGGATCAGGAAGCTGCCATGCTGGAAAGAAGTAAGGTTTTTGCCAAGGAATTTATGGCCAGGCACAAGATCCCTACTGCCGAATTCAAGGTTTTTTCAGATGCCAAAAAGGCCAAAAGATACATAGATAAACAGGAAATGCCCATCGTGGTCAAGGCAGACGGGCTGGCTGCCGGTAAGGGGGTGATTGTGGCTGCTACCGCTGACGAGGCAAAACAGGCGGTAGACTCGATGATGACGGATCAGGATTTCGGCGAGGCAGGAAGTAAAATCGTTATAGAGTCCTGCCTGGAAGGGGAAGAGGCTTCCTTTATCGCCTTTACCGATGGTAAAACGGTGCTGCCGATGCCTTCTTCCCAGGATCACAAGGCGGTTTTTGAGGATGATAAGGGCCCTAATACCGGCGGTATGGGGGCCTATTCTCCGGCCCCGGTGGTTACAGACCAGATTACGGATTATGTCATGGAAAAGGTGATGCTGCCGGCCGTAAAAGGTATGGCGGCGGAAGGCATCACCTATAAAGGTGTGCTGTATGCAGGTTTGATGATTCACCGCGGCCGGGTAAATGTGCTTGAGTTTAACTGCAGGTTTGGTGATCCTGAGGCCCAGCCCCTTTTGATGCGGCTCAAAAGCGATCTGGTTGATATTATGGCGGCGGTTATAGATGAGCAGCTTGAGCAGGTAAAGATCAAAATTGATCCCCGCCCTACGGTTTGTGTGGTAATGGCTTCCGGCGGTTATCCGGGCGGTTTTGAGGCTGAAAAGAATATTACCGGGATTCAGGCAGCAGGCCGGATTCCAGGGGTTGAGATTTTCCATGCCGGAACTTCCAGGAAAAACGGCCATCTGGTTAATAGCGGCGGACGGGTGCTGGGGGTTACGGCGGTCGGCAAAAACCTTGGCGAGGCGGTAAAAAGGGCCTATCGGGCGGTGGATAAGATTCACTGGTCAAAATGTTATTACCGAAATGATATTGCCCATAAGGCCTTGGGCCGGATGCGCGGGTTTAGCCCGATGGTCGGTATCATTATGGGCAGTGATTCGGATTTGCCGATTATGAAGGCGGCTTCGAGTTTTCTTATTTCCATGGATATTCCCTATGAAATAACCGTTGCTTCGGCACATAGAACCCCGGACAAGGTAATGAAATATGCGGCCGAGGCCCGGGAAAGGGGGATTAGGGTGATTATTGCCGGTGCCGGTATGTCGGCTCATTTGGCTGGAGTTATTGCTTCGCATACCGATCTGCCGGTGATCGGCGTGCCGATTGATGCCTCTCCCCTAAATGGTCTCGATGCCTTGCTGTCCACGGTGCAGATGCCGCCCGGCGTGCCGGTTGCCACTATGGGGATAGGTCGGTCTGGAGCGAAAAACGCCGCCGTTTTTGCGGCCAGAATGCTGGCTGCTGATGACAAGGAACTGGAGCAGAGGCTGGTGCTGTTTCGTGAAGATATGGTTCGTGAAGTTGAGGAAAAGTCAAGAAATATTGAATAGTTATAAAATAGAAATTGAGCAGGCCGCAAATTTTCTTGATGCCGGTGAGCTGATTGCTTTTCCCACTGAAACTTATTATGGCTTGGGAGCCGATATTAAAAACAGGGCCGCAGTTCGCAGACTTTTTCAGCTAAAAAAAAGGCCGCCGCAAAAGCAGGTTCCGGTGCTGATTGGTGAATTAACTCAACTTGCTGATTTAGCGGCGGAAATACCCAGCCCGTACCAGCGGCTAATGGACGCATTCTGGCCCGGTGCCTTGACCCTGGTTTTTAAGGCTAGGGAGCATATTTTGCCGCTAATTTCCGGTCATACTGGAACCATTGGGGTTCGTTTGCCCGCCAGCCGGACTGCAAGGGAAATTTGTCTGACCTTTGGGGGGGCGGTTACGGCGACCAGTGCCAATATTTCCGGCTGCCGTCCGGCCCTTTCCAAGACCGAAGCGGAGCAGCAGTTTGGCAGCCGTTTATCCTGTATTGTCGGGGAAAACGGTGAGAATCTTGCCGGAGTTGGTTCTACGGTGGCGGCCATGTCGGGGAGCAGGGTAAAAATTCTTCGGCAAGGGCTGGTCAGCTCCAGAGATATTGAACAGGTTTTGTCTGCATAATAAGTTGATATTACAAAATTTTATGGATACAATTATGACCGATTTGGCATGGAACCGGGCCTTTGCCCTTGAGCAGACCGATGGTGATGAGGAATTGCTGGCGGAGCTGCTGGATATATTTCGTGATTCATCTTCCGCTGATTTCAGGCAGATTGTTAGCGGCCTTGCCGCGGGAGATGCAGAACTGGCAGCAAATTCAGCTCACTCCATCAAGGGAGCCTCGGCCAGTTTGGGGCTTGACGGCATTAGCAGGCTTGCCAAAGATATTGAAGAGAATGCAAAAACCGGCCAGTTGGACCGGGCCGGCCGGTTTGTGAGTGATTTGGAGCATCTTTTGGCTATGCTCAAAGATATTTAGCGGCCCCTCAATTAGGGTACCGCTAAATTTTATCTGGTTAGCTGCCTGTATCTGATGCGGCGAGGCTGGTCTGCCTCTGCTCCCAGCCTTGCCTTTCTGTCCTTTTCGTAATCAGAATAATTTCCTTCAAACCAGACGGTTTCCGAGTTGCCCTCAAAGGCGAGGATATGGGTGGCAATCCGGTCCAGAAACCAGCGGTCGTGGCTGATTACCACCGCACAGCCGCCAAAGTTTTCCAGTGCTTCCTCAAGGGCCCGCAGGGTGTTGACATCAAGATCGTTGGTCGGCTCGTCCAGAAGCAGGACATTGCCGCCTTCTTTCAGCATTCTGGCCAGGTGAACCCGGTTTCTCTGGCCGCCGGAAAGAAGCCCCACCTTTTTTTGCTGATCGGTGCCGGAAAAATTAAATTTTCCCACATAGGCCCGGCTGTTTACCTCTTTGGTGCCGAGCCAGATGGTGTCCTGGCCGTCTGAAATTGCCTGCCAGATGGTCTGCTCCGGGTCGAGGCTGTCCCTTGATTGATCAACATAGGACAGCTTGACGGTCTCGCCCAGCCGAATGGTGCCGCTGTCCGGCTGCTCCTCGCCGGTAATCATTTTGAACAGGGTGGTTTTGCCGGCACCGTTGGGCCCGATTACGCCGACAATGCCGCCGGCTGGAAGCTGGAAGGACATTTTGTCAACCAGTACCCGCTCGCCGTATGACTTCTGCACATTTTGAGCCTCGATCACCACCTTGCCAAGCCTTGGCCCCGGCGGAATAAACAGCTCCATATCCCTTGCCTTTTCCCTGGTTTCCTCGTTCAGCAAATTTTCGTAAGAGTTGATTCTGGCTCTGGACTTGCTCCGGCGCCCCTTGGGAGACATTTTTATCCATTCCAGCTCCCTTTGCAGGGTTTTGCGGCGGCTGGACTCTTTTTTCTCTTCCTGGGCCAGCCGCTTTTCCTTTTGTTCCAGCCATGAGGAATAATTGCCTTTCCAGGGGATGCCAAGGCCGCGGTCAAGCTCCAGAATCCAGCCGGCCACATTGTCCAGAAAATAGCGGTCATGGGTAACGGCAATCACCGTGCCCTCGTAGTTTTGTAGGTGATGCTCCAGCCAGGCTACGGACTCGGCATCAAGGTGGTTGGTCGGCTCGTCCAGCAGTAAAATATCCGGTTTTTGCAGCAGAATACGGCAAAGTGCCACCCGGCGTTTTTCGCCGCCGGACAAGATGCCGCATTTGGTCTCGGCCGGGGGGCAGCGTAAGGCATCCATAGCCATTTCCAGCCTGCTGTCCAGATCCCAGGCGGAAAGGGCTTCCAGTTTCTCGGTTACTTCTCCCTGCCGCTCGATCAAATCCTGCATCTCCTGGTCATCCATCGGTTCGGCAAATTTATCGTTGATGGCGTTAAACTCATTGAGCAGATTAACGGTATCCTGTACGCCTTCCTCGACAATGGCACGGACGGTTTTATCCGCCGCCAGCTCCGGCTCCTGCTCAAGGTATCCTACCGTATGACCGGGAGAAAGTGCAGTTTCGCCGTTAAATTCCGTGTCCACTCCGGCCAGGATGCGCAGCAGGGTACTCTTGCCGGAGCCGTTCAGCCCCAGCACGCCGATTTTTGCTCCGTAAAAATAAGACAGTGAAATATCTTTAAGTACTGGTTTATCATCATAATACTTGCTTACCTTAATCATTGAATAGATGATTTTCTTGTCATCAACGCTCATAATTCACCTTTTGAAATTATTGATAATATTTAAGAAAATACAGGTAATACCCATTGACCTTGCCGATCAGGTTCTCTGTCTCCTGATATGGGGCATGCTTCATCACAGACAGGGACCTGGTATATTCCCCGGCATTCCAGGCTGAAAGCACAAGCTCCAGCTTTCCATCAAACTTGAAGTTGTATTTGGCCATCAAAAAGCAGGTCAGCAGGATGTTAATGGCTGGATCAAAAAGGTCTTCCCGTTTGAGATCAGCCAGTTTTTGGCGGTCTATATATTTGAATTGAATCTTGGAATTATAAAGGTCTCGGGCCGCTTCCCGGCCGGTTGAGTGGATGATTTGCCCAAGGCCCAAGGCTCCCCGGCTGGAGACCGCACCGGAATTGGCATTTGACTCGGCAAGAATCAGGGCCCGGATGAAATCTGCACTAACCCGGTGTTTTGGCTCGAAATAATAAAAACCGGAAAAATAGTCGATATAATGATCGAATTGCCGGATCCGCTCAAGCTGGCCGGGGCTTACCGCAGTTCTCTGGTATTTGTTGACATACTGGATCAGTTCGGCAAGGGCGGGCGATGCAAAAACCGGCAGCAGGGCAAGCGTGAAGATGGCCGCTATGTACTGTCTACTTATTTGATACATAGCTATAAATCACCTTAAATATTTGGTATATATCCTTGTATCCAGTGGTTTCCCGTATGGAATGCATACCAAGGCTTGGAATGCCGACATCAACGGTTTTAAGGCCGAAACGGGCCGAGGTAATCGGGCCGATGGTGCTGCCGCAGGGCAGATCGCTCCGCATAACAAATTCCTGGCACGGCATATCGGCCTTGCCGCATAGCAGTTTGAATTTTGCACTAGTTACGCTGTTGGTGGCATATCTCATCTTGCTGTTGGTCTTGATGACCGGGCCGCCGTTTAGCCGGATGGGGTGATGCGGCTCCGACCGTTCGGCATAATTGGGATGGCTGGCGTGGGCATTATCCATGGAAATCAGCATCGAGTTATGGATAATTCTCTGCCGCATTTCATGGTCAGGATAAAGCCTGGCAAATATTTCTGTAGCAAAGGAGCCGTCAGCTCCGCCTAGTGAAGCCGAGCCGATTTCTTCATGGTCATTGCAGATAAGAAATGAGGCCCGCCTGTTGTCGGCAGGCGTTTCGGTTAATGCCTTCAGACCAATAAAGCAGCTAGCCAGATTATCCAGCCTTGGGCAGCTAAAAAATTCCTGTTCTGCCCCAAAAAAAGTCGGCGGCTGAGGGTCATAGCAAAAAAGATCGAAACTTAAAATTTCCCTTGCCGAAGGGTGTGTTTTTTCCAGTTCCTTGCCAAGCCATTTGCTGAAATCTGCCTTTTCCTTCCCGCCTTGCCGAAACATAAGGGGCAGATGATTCTGGGCATTGATTTTTTCCTCTCTGCTTCGATCCAGATGGATGGCGAGACTTGGGATAAAAACAATCGGTTCTCGATGATCAAAGAGGGCGGTATGCAGGTGGTCTGAATCGTCAAGCCAGCTAATTCGGCCAGCGATGGAGAGATTGCGGTCAAACCAGCTAGAAAGAATCGGCCCGCCATAGACCTCAACTCCCAGCATATCCAGACCAGCAGCAGAATAAAGCGGCATCGGTTTAATTTTTAGACCTGGGCTGTCGGTATGGGCACCAAGAAAGGCCACCGCCCCGCCGGATGGCAGGTTTGGATAACTGCTGTCGGTGGTAAAGCAGATGATTGAGCCGTGATCACGTATCACATAGTAGCTGCTGTTTTTTTGTAAATCCCACGTTGCGGCCTCTTCAAGTTTGGTAAATCCGGCACCATCAAGAATCTTGCTCATGGCGAGAACGCATTGATACTGGGTCGGAGCATGTTGGATGAAACTAAAAAAATCCTGATTGAATTGCTTGATCGTATTCATTGGTCAATTTTAATAAGGATAGTAGATTTTTAAGGTGGCCGCCGATATTTTTACAATAAGAATTCACTGATAAAATTCTTCCGCCATCCTTGGTATAACTTGGATTTGGCAAGTTTTTCCGGGTTGTCAAGATTTTTAACAAAATACTTAAGATCAGCAGTATTACCAATAAGTTGTGGATCAATACCTTTGGTATCGCTTTTTAGTTTGAGCATGATGGATAATTTATTAAGATCCTTTTTGTTTTTTTCTGTGAGTCTGGTTGTTTTTAGGGACGCAGGATAGTCTTTTTCTCGGCATTGTAAGCCTTTTTCAACGCATTTAACTATTTGGGCAAGATATTTTTTGGCCGCATTTTTTGAGATACCGCTCTCTGCAACTATTTGAGCGGGTTCTGCCTGCAAGTTTCTGGCGATATTAGTCAGCACCTTATCCGGCACTATATGACCTCTTGGCTTATCCTCTGTCATGGCCTGTTTTTCGCGCCAGGCTGCAAGTTCACGCAATACGGCCAAACTCTTTCTCTTAAGCCCCTTTGCCCCCTGAACCTTTGTATATCTTTGGCTGTCATTCATGCCGTGATAGGAAAGGGTTTGGTCAAAACTTTGCAGCTCTTCATCCAGAAAAGAACTAACCTCAGGGCTGTAAATCCTTTTTTGAAGCACAATCATGGCGGCCTTTAGATAGCGTACATCATCTAGGGCGTAGCTGATTTGCTTTTTGGTCAGGGGGCGTTTAAGCCAGTTGGTTCTGGTTTCGCTTTTGTCAAGGTTAATCCCAAGTAACTGGCTGACTAGATCGGCCAGCGAAATGGTGTAAGGCAGGCCGCAAAACCCCGCCGCCAGCCTGGTATCGAAAATATTTGCAGGTTCGGCACCAGTGGCACGGTGGAGAATGGCAAGATCCTGCGGGGCATCATGCAGGATTTTTACGGTGTTTTGATCGGCAAGCAGTTCGCCCAAGGGAGAAAGATCCTTTATCGCTAAGGGATCAATCAAAAAACATTCCTGGCTAGAAAAGGCAAGCTGCACCAGTGCCAGTCTGGGAAAATAGGTGCGTTCCCATAAAAATTCAGTGTCAAGGGTAACGGCTTCCAGCTTGACGGCCCTGGTAATCAGGGATTTAAGTTCCTGGTTACTGGTAATCATTTCCTTAATATAAAAAAAATACTATTTTATCCAATAATTTTAATATGATATAGTTAAAAATCTGTGCTATATCTGCTAAATATCCGCCAAGTTAAATCAGCCTTGCAACTAAAAATAAAAAGGGAGAAAAAGACAAGGAAAATTTATCTATGAATGGCGGGATTAGTCTTTGGAAATAACAAAAAATGATGCCGGATCAAGGGATTTTTTGTATCCTTTCTGTTGACAATAACAAGATATATCGTTATTCATTGCAGTTTTGAAATCTTATTTGAACAATTACAGTTTGGCAGGTGAATAAATTTCGGTATATGAATAATTTCGTTCAAAAACTTGGCAATAATACCATTTATGTCTTGGGAGACCTTGGCCGGATGACCTTGTTTTTACTAAAGGCTCTGGTTGGTATGCTCAAAACTCCCTTTAGATGGCGGGAACTTTTAAGGCAGATAAGGTTTATCGGAGCTGGTTCTCTGGCCGTTATTTTTTGTGTTTCGGCTTCGACTGGTATGGTGCTTGGCCTTCAGGGGTATTATTCCCTGCATAAATTCGGGGCGGAAGGAACCTTGGGAGCGGTGGTGTCCCTGACCCTGATTCTGGAACTGGGGCCGGTTTTAACCGCCTTGATGGTGGCTGGCCGGGCTGGTTCGGCCATGTGTGCCGAGCTTGGTATTATGCGTATTTCCGAGCAGATTGACGCCCTTGACTGTATGGCCGTTGACCCGTTTAGATACCTGATCAGCCCCAAGTTTCTTGCCACCTTGATTTCGGTACCTCTGTTGACCGCCCTGTTTAATGTGGTCGGCATTTTCGGCGGCTATGTGGCCGGGGTCAGCATGATGGGCGTAAGTTCGGGCAGCTATCTCCAGGGAATGTACAATAGTGTAACCAATCATGATTTGGTTCTTTGCTTTGTAAAGTCGATAGCCTTTGCTCTGCTTTTGGTCTGGATCAGCACTGGCCGGGGTTTTCTGGTCAGGGAGATTCGGGGAGCCGGTTTTGGGGCGGAAAGTGTCAGCCGCATGACCACCCAGGCGGTGGTGCTGATCTCCATCTTTGTTCTGGTTTTTGATTATCTGATTACGGCGGTGATGTTATGAGCGGTGCCGTTGAATTTATAGATGTCTGCAAATCGTTCAGGAGCCGTGACGGTTATGAACAAAAGGTGCTTGACCGGGTAAGTTTTTCTATCTCGCAAGGTAATACTGCGGTGATTGCCGGCGGCAGCGGTCAGGGTAAAAGTGTTACCCTAAAGCTGATGTTAAAACTGCTTCGTGCCGACAGCGGCAAGGTAATGGTGGCAGGTGAGGATATCGGCTCGCTGACCGGTAAAAAACTTGAGCATATCCGTACCAGGTTCGGGGTGCTTTTTCAGGGTGCAGCCCTTTTTGATTCCATGTCGGTATATGATAATGTTTCCTTGCCGCTCAGGGAGAGAACCAAGAAGACTGAAAAGGAAATCCGTGAGCAGGTAATGGAAACTCTGGAACAGCTTGAGCTTGCCGGGCATGAAGAAAAATTTCCGGCCCAGATTTCGGGCGGTATGCAAAAAAGGGTTGGCTTGGCGAGAGCCTTGCAGCTAAAACCGGAGATTATGCTGTTTGATGAGCCGACTACCGGCCTTGATCCGGTTATGACTGATGAGATTTATCGGCTCTTTGCCAGAACCCAGAAACAGAATGGTTATACCTCGGTGATTGTCAGCCATGACATACCCAAGGTTTTTAATCTGGCCGATCAGGTGATTGTACTGGACGGCGGCCGGGTGGATGTTTTTGATGATCCCGAAGCTATACAGTGGTCTAATAAACCCCATATTCAGGAGTTTGTTAAGACCACCATGGGTAACATATATCAAAGCTGCAATATGGAGTAGCGATGAAAGAAAAAAATATTGAAATTATGGTCGGCCTGTTTGTCCTTGCCGGTTTTTTGGCCTTTGTTTATCTGGCCCTAAATCTTGGGGAGGTAGCCTTTTTCAAGGGCGGAACCACCTATGAGGTAACGGCGGAATTTGATAGTGTGGCCGGAGTAAAAAAAGGTGCCTCGGTGCAGATTGCCGGAGTGGTGGTCGGTGAGGTAAGTAAAATATGGCTGGGTGAGGATGAACTTGCCTATCTTTCTCTCAGGATAAATAACGATATTAAACTTCCTGTTGACTCGATGGCCTCGGTAAAAACCCAGGGGATTATCGGCGATAAGTTTATCCTGCTCAGCCCGGGCGGAGACGAAAAGCTGCTGGGGGCAGGGGACACCATCACTGATACGGAGTCCGCTCTTGATATTGAATCCCTGATCAGCAAATTTGCTTTCGGCAAGGCGGAGTAGCGGCATGAAAAATAACCAAAATACAGGCCGCTCTATTTTTTTTGCGGCGGTGATTTTTGTAATTATGCTGGTTTATCTGCCTTTGTCTTCCCGGGCGGAAGGGCTGGATCTGCTGGATGATGAGTTCTATGAGGATGAGCAGGAAACGGGTGTGATTTATGATCCGCTGGAGCCGATGAACCGTTTTTTCTTTACGGTTAATGACCATATGTACACCTATTTCTTTAAGCCGGTCAGGATTGGATATACCAGGGTTGTCTCCCATGACTTAAGATACATGTTCGGCAATTTTTTTCGTAATGTTTCTTTTCCGGTCAGGCTGGTCAATAATCTGCTGCAGGGGGAATTTCGTGATGCCGGAGCGGTTTTATCCCGTTTTGTGATCAATACTACCATGGGAGTATGGGGTTTTGGGGATCCGGCGGGAAGGGAGTTTGGTATTGATTACCGACCTGCTGATTTCGGTCAGACCCTTGGTAAATGGGGCGTGGGAGAGGGCGTTTATTTTTATCTGCCCGGAATTGGCCCTTCAAATATCAGGGATTCCCTTGGCGTGGCTGGGGATTTGTATTTTCATCCTGCCACTTACGTTTTTTCCGGCACCTTTGAAAGATGGGGCTATTATGCTGGTGCCAAGATAAATTATATGTCCCTGCATCCTCATATTTACGAAGATATTAAAAAAAATGCCCTGGATCCCTATGTGGCTATACGGCAGGCATATTATGATTATCGGCGTGGTCTGATTGAAAAGGATCAGGAAAAGTAGAGATGCCGGGGCATTAGGTGGTATAAAATTTACAGGAGAGGTGAGTGATGATGAAAATATCGTTGAAAAAATTATCTTTTTGTTTTTTAGGGCTGGTTTTATTTTTTGCTGCAAGTGAACCGCTGATTGCCGGGGAGCCGACCGAGCAGTTAAAACCGGTGCTGGCCGAGGTGGTTACTATCTTGACCAATGCAGATCTGAAAGGAGCCGAAAAGAAGGAACCGCGGCGGCAGGCCATCATGGATGCGGCCAAAAAAGGTTTTGATTTCCGTGAGATGTCCAAAAGGGTGCTTGGCCGTACCTGGAATAAAATAACCGATAAGGATAAGGAGTATTTTACTGAGATTATGACCAAGCTGATGGAAAATGTTTATATCGGCAAACTGGAGGGGTATTCCGGCAAAGAGGTGGTTTATGTGGATGAACGGCAGAAGGGAGACCGGGCCCAGGTTACTACCCTGGTCGAGCATGAAGGCCAGGAGCTTCCAGTTCATTACATCATGAAACTTGAGGATGATAAATGGATGGTTTATGACATAAATATTGAGGGCGTAAGTCTGGTCAAGAACTATCGTGAGCAGTTTAAGTCCATTCTCCGCAAGGATAAATACGAAGGGCTGGTCAAGGTTATAGAGGAGAAAAACCGGGCCTTTGCCGCTGAAGAGGCTGCCGAGTAAGATGGGGCCTGGTTTACGTAAGGTATTTGATTTTTTGCCGGAAGATAAGGTAGAGAGCTTATCCGGTTATCTGACTGAAAAAAGGATTGAATGCGGCGGGGTGCTTTTTAGGGCCGGAGAAGTTGCGGATGCGGTGTATTTTATCGCCGGCGGCAGGTGTGCAGTAAAAAAGTTTACTGGTTTTGAAGACAGGATGCAGGTGGTCGCCCTGCTTGGACAGGGAGCCGTAATCGGCGAAAACTCCTGGTTTCCGGAGAGGAAAAGAACCACTACGGTTATTGCCGTGGAAGATTCGCTTTTGGGCGTGTTATCTGTAGGTAATCTCCGCCGCATCAAGGATAATGATTACGGTCTGTTTTGCAGGCTGATTGAAAAATTTCTGGAGATAAGCGGGAAAAGGCTTGATGCCTGCACTGAAAGACTGGCCCACATCTTATAGGTAGGTTGTTTCGGCAGGTTGTTCCGACAGGTCATTCCGGCTTATTTTTAATAAATTTTTGCTGGTTATTTTTTGTGAGACTGGCTATACTAGTGAGTTTTCGCCTTCGCTATTTTGTGAGTACAGCGGCTGGCTGATGCTTTTATCGTTTTGTATTTGCATGGCTTGCAGATATGTTTTTGTGAATAATATCTGGATGTATTAAAAGTCCATTTGGAGGAAATTATGGCACTGCCGAAGAGAAGACACTCAAAGTCAAGAACCAGAAAGAGACGCTCACATGATGCCTTGACGGCTCCGGGAGTTAATGTTTGCAATGAATGCGGCGAGCCTAAGCTGCCTCATCGGCTTTGCCCCGGCTGCGGTATGTACAAGGGGCGGGTTGTATATAGTCTTGATTCGGAAATAGAATAAGGGGCCGCCTGTGCGTATTGCTCTGGATGCCATGGGTGGTGATCATGGCTCTCGGGAACTGGTTGCCGGGGCGGTGCTTGCCGTACAAAAGTCAGATGTTTCGGTGTCGCTGGTCGGTGATAAATCTCTGCTTGAGCGTCATCTGTCGGCTTTCAGGCTTGCAGATGAATATGTCGGCAGGATCAGCATAGTTCATGCCTCGCAAAAGATTGAAATGCATGAGCATCCGGTTGATGCGGTCAGGAAAAAACGTGATTCCTCTATTATGGTGTCCTTTGACCTGCACAAAAGCGGGGAGGTTGAGGCGGTGGTCAGTGCTGGAAATTCCGGTGCCACCCTTGCCGCCGGAATTCATAAACTTGGCAGGCTGGCAGGTATTTCCCGTCCGGGGATTGCCTCTATTTTACCTACGCCCAAAAAACCTGCGGTGCTGATGGATGTGGGGGCAACTGTGGATTGTCGGCCACTACATCTATATCAGTTTGCGGTCATGGCTTCATCCTTTGCCCGTCTCTATTCAGGAGATAATCCGGCGGTTGGCTTGCTCAGTAATGGCGAGGAAAGCAGCAAGGGAAACAGTTTGGTCAAGGAAACCTATCAGCTTCTGCAGGAAAGCAACCTGAATTTTATTGGTAATGTTGAGGGCCGGGATGTCTTTCAGGGTGAGGTTGATGTGGTGGTTTGTGATGGTTTTGTCGGCAACATCTGCCTTAAAATCAGCGAGGGGCTGGCCGAGGCATCCATGAAGATGCTGAAGGATGAGATTACCAAGTCATATCTTGCTAAAATCGGTTATTTTTTTGTTCTTCCTTCCTTCAGGAGATTCAAAAAAAGAGTTAGTTATGATGAATATGGCGGGGCGCCGCTGCTCGGGGTCAACGGCATTGGCATTGTCTCCCATGGCAAATCTAATGCAAGGGCGATTATGAATGCGATCCTTGGGGCAAGGCAAATGCAGCTTAGGGGCGTAAATGAAAAAATTGTCGCCGCCGTGGATGCTGCCGGAGAGATCAATTAACCTGATCTGAGGCTTTTTTTTTTGGCTTATCCGGCGGCTATTATACCTGGAATTTTGTAATTCCGGGTTTGTGTTGTTACTGTAATGACTGGTTAAAACACCTTGGAGAAAGAGAACCAGTCGCAAATCTTATGCTTGTAAACTAGGGAGAATATAATGTCTGTAGAAAAGGAAGTTGTTGATATTATCGTTAAAAAATTGTCAGTAGATCAGGCCAAGGTGGTGCCTGATGCCTCATTTGTCGATGATCTTGGGGCGGATTCTCTGGATCGGGTTGAGCTGATTATGGCTATGGAAGAGAGCTTTGATATTGAAATTCCTGATGATGATGCCGAGCGTATTGTAACCGTTCAGGATGCTGTTGATTATATTGCCAAGTTGAAATAATTTATGTCTTTCTGCCTGTTTATAATGCTCAGGCAGTCTTTCCGTGTTGCAGAAGGGAGTATGCGGTGAATGATCGCGTGGTGATAACTGGTCTTGGTCTGGTAACTCCGCTTGGTACCGGCGTTAAAAAAAGCTGGGATGGTATTTGCAGCGGATTAAGCGGGGTTGATCTGATAACCCGTTTTGATGCCAGCGGTTATGCGGTTAAAATTGCCGCCGAGGTCAAGGACTTTATCGGTGAAGATTTTTTTGATAAAAAGACGGCCAGCCGCCTTGACCCCTTTATCCAGTACGGTCTGGCGGCTGCCCTGATGGCGGTTAAGGAAAGCGGTTTGACCGTTTCCGATGAAAATTGCGGCCGGATAGGAGTTATTACCGGCTGCGGACTGGGCGGCCTGTCAACCATTGAAGGGCAGCATCAGGTTCTGCAGAAGAGGGGGCCGAGAAAGATTAGCCCCTTCTTTATTCCCAGAGTTATTGCCAACATGGTATCTGGCTATATTTCCATACAAATTGGCTCCAAGGGGCCGAATCTTACTCTAACCACGGCCTGTGCCGCCGGAACTCATAGCGTTGGCGAGGCATACCGCTATATAAAACATGGTCTTTGCGATGCGGTTATTGCCGGTGGTGCCGAGGCGGTAATTACTCCCTTGGGAATTTCCGGTTTTACGGCCATGAAGGCCCTTTCGACCAGAAATGATGAGCCGCAGCTTGCTTCAAGACCCTTTGATATGAGCAGGGACGGTTTTGTTATGTCCGAGGGTGCCGGAATGCTGGTTCTGGAAGGCTATGAACATGCTAAGGCCAGAAAGGCAAATATAGTTGCCGAGTTATGCGGCTATGGTCTGAGCAGCGATGCCTACCATATGGCCGCACCGCCGGAAAGCGGGGAAGGTGCTGCACTAGCCATGAAAATGGCACTGGCTGATGCCAAAATCAGTCCTGAACAGGTTGATTATATCAATGCCCACGGCACTTCCACGCCGCTTAATGACCTTTGTGAAACCAGAGCCATCAAGACTGTGTTTGGCGGTCATGCCAAATTATTGGCTGTTTCTTCCACCAAATCCATGCTCGGACATATGCTGGGAGCAGCCGGCGGTGTTGAAGCAGTGCTGACGGCCTTGTCGATCAGAGATCAAATTGCACCGCCTACCATAAATTTCTGCGAACAGGATCCAGACTGCGATCTTGATTATGTGCCGAATCAGGCCAGAGCTATGAAAATAAATACGGCCATCTCAAACTCTTTCGGCTTTGGCGGTACCAATGCCGTTATTGCCATGAAAAAATTTGTCTGACCAGAGCGGAGAATATTTTGAATATCGCCATAGGATCGGATCACGGCGGATACCTGCTGAAAAATGCCGTCATTACCATGTTGCATGAACTTGGGCATCAGGTGGCAGATGCTGGTTGCTATACCGAAGCCTCGGTTGACTACCCTGATTATGCCGAACTGGTTGCTGCCCGGGTACTTGATAATTCTGTTCAGGCAGGCATTTTAATCTGCGGTACCGGGATTGGTATGTCCATAGCTGCTAATCGTTTTCCGGAAATCAGGGCGGCCTTGTGCCACGATGAATATACGGCCAGAATGAGCCGTGAACACAACAATGCCAATGTACTCTGTCTTGGTGCAAGGGTGCTTGATGAGGCAGCCGCCAAACAGATTGTCAGGGTCTGGCTGAGTGCAGAGTTTGCAGGCGGCCGTCATCAAAGAAGAATCGGTAAACTGGATAGGAATGGCATGGCGGGGTAAAACAGGGTTTTACCACTTGGTGAATATGGTTTTTAACGGAGGGAAGATGATGGGGCTGCAGGAGGTGGATCCAGAGGTATTTAATACCATTAAGGCTGAATATGAAAGGCAGGACGGCCAGCTTGAGCTGATTGCCTCGGAAAATGTGGTTTCCCGGGCGGTGATGGCGGCACAGGGTTCCATCTTTACCAATAAGTATGCTGAAGGGTATCCAGGCAAAAGGTATTACGGCGGCTGTGAATATGCCGATGAGGTGGAAAACCTGGCCATTAAACGGGCAATGGAACTCTTTGATGCCGAATATGCCAACGTTCAGCCCCATTCCGGTTCTCAGGCCAATATGGCGGTTTACTTTGCTGCACTTGAACCTGGGGATACGGTGCTGGGTATGGATTTGGCCCACGGCGGCCATTTAACCCACGGCAGTCCGGTCAGTTTTTCCGGCCAGCTCTATAATTTTGTTTCCTATGGGGTGAACCGGGAAACGGAGCTGATTGATATGGAGGAGGTAGAACGTATTGCCCTTGCAGGTAAGCCCAAGTTGATTGTTGCCGGAGCCAGTTCCTATGCAAGGGTTATTGATTTTGAGGGCTTCCGCAGGATTGCCGATCAGGTTGGGGCCGCACTGATGGTGGATATGGCTCATATTGCCGGTTTGGTTGCCACCGGCCTTCATCCTTCTCCGGTGCCGCATGCCGATTTTATCACCTCTACCACCCATAAAACCCTGCGCGGCCCCCGCGGTGGTTTGATTCTGGCCTCGGAAAAATGGGGCAAGGCGATCAATCAGAATATTTTTCCCGGCGTTCAGGGCGGTCCTCTGGTTCATACCATTGCTGCCAAGGCGGTTGCCTTGAGGGAGGCCTTATCCGATGGTTTCAGGCAGCATATTAAGGATGTTGTGCAAAATGCCAAGGTACTTGCCGAAAGTTTGAGTAAAAAGGGGCTGCGGTTGGTTACCGGAGGCACTGATAACCATTTGGTTTTGATTGATTTAAGCAGCCTGGATATTTCCGGCAAGGATGCGGAAAATTTGCTGGAGCGGGCCGGACTTACCACCAATAAAAACGCCATTCCCTTTGACACCAGATCAAAATTCATCACCAGCGGTATCCGTATTGGCACTCCGGCGGTTACTACCAGGGGGCTTGGAGCGGCTGAAATGGAAAAAATTGCTGATTTTATGTACCGGGTGCTGACTGGCCGTGATGAGCAGACCATCGCGGCAGTGAGGGAAGAGGTCAGGCATCTTTGCCGCAAATTTCCGCTTGCAGATTTACCATCTGACCGGGCTGGAGAAGGATTATGAAATGCCCCTATTGCGGCAAGATAGAAAACAAGGTTACCGATTCCAGATTAAACAGGGATAGTACCATTACCAGAAGAAGGCGGGCCTGTCTTTCCTGCGGTCAGCGTTTTACCACCTATGAGCGTATTGAAGTCTTGGTGCCGGTGCTGGTCAAAAAGGACGGCCGCCGTGAAGACTGGGATCGCCTTAAATTGACGGCCGGAATCGAAAAAGCCTGCCAGAAAAGACCGATCAGCAAGGAACGTATTGATTTGCTTGTCGATGAAGTGGAACATAAACTGCAGGATCTGGGAACCAGGGAGGTTGATGCCGAAACTATCGGCGAGTGGGTGATGGCGGGGCTGTCCAAAATAGATGAGGTGGCCTATGTCCGTTTTGCCTCGGTTTACCGTCAGTTTAAGGATGTTAGCGAGTTTATGGATGAACTGAAATTACTGCTTGATGCAAGAAATAATGGCGGCTGACCGGGATGAATATTTTATGGCCCTAGCCATAAAAGAGGCCAAAAAAGGATTGGGCCGGACTTCTCCAAATCCTTGTGTTGGTGCGGTAATTGTTAAAAATGATCAGATAATTGCCAGCGGCTGGCACCAAAGGGCAGGGGAGCCGCATGCCGAAATCAATGCCCTGCGGCAGGCGGGGGAGCTGGCTTTAGGGGCGGAGATGTATGTAACCCTTGAACCTTGTCATCATACCGGTAAGACGCCGCCGTGCAGCCGGGCGGTGGCAGAGGCTGGTATCCGGCGGGTGGTGGTCGGCATGGTCGATCCTAATTTGCTGGTCAATGGTTCCGGCATTTCCTTTTTGCAGGGGCAGGGGATAGCGGTTGAAACCGGCGTTCTGGAAGAGGAATGCATCGCTATTAATCGGCCTTTTATCAAGAGAATAACGACTGGTATGCCCTTGGTCTCCATGAAGGTCGGTATGAGCCTGGACGGCAGGATTACCTACCAGCAGCAAAATAGCGGCTGGATAACCGGCAAGGAGTCTCTTGGTCAGGTTCATAGGCTCCGCAATGAATTTGATGCCATTATGGTCGGCAGCGGCACGGTTATGGCCGATAATCCTTCGCTTACCACCAGAGGCGTGATAAATGGCCGTGATCCGCAAAGAATTATTGTTGATTCTAATTTATCCATCTCGCCGGGTTCCAAAATTTTTGAGCTTTCTTCAACTGCTGAAACCATTATCTTTTGCCATCAAGGGGCAGATAAAAAAAAGGCCAAATTGCTGGAAGAGGCTGGTGTGCTAATCTGCCGGATTAAGGCTGACGGGCAGGGTAGGGTATCTTTGCCGGATCTGCTTATTCATGCGGCTGAAATGGGGATTAATTCCATCCTGCTGGAGGGAGGAGCAAGGCTGAACGGCAGTATGCTGGTGGCTGGACTGGTTGATGAAGCCTATCTTTTTATGGCACCAATTTTTATTGGTGATCACGGCTTGCCGTTATTTTCCGGTTTTGCTGCTAGCAGCAAGGCAGACTGCATCCGTCTTGAAGGTATATCCAGGCAAAGGTTGGGAGAGGATGTTTTGCTTCATGGTTTGGTAAAGTATCCTTAGTTATTTCACCAAAATTTTCCTTAATTCTAACCATTTTTCCTTGAACTGCTGCATTGATTTGAAAACTGCGGTGAACGTTACCTCGTCTCTTTCAAAGGATTTGGCTGGTAAAAGATCGCAATCTGGCGGTAGTTCAAGACCCTGCTTTTGGGCAGCAAATTCTCTTTTTGCCTGGCTGCTGGCCGGATGTGCCTTTTCATAAAGAAAATTTAGGAGATTACTGGTTAGTTGCGGCAGGTTTTGGCTTTCTATCTGCAGTCCGGCTTCTCTGATTAACTCATCAATATTGGTGTCATATTGACGGCATAGCGTATTTAACAGCTCGGCAAGCCGTCTTTGCTTGTTGCCGCCAATTTTTAATTTCTCGATAATACCTACCACTGTTTCAAGTTCTTTTTGCTCAAGAGATAACAGATAGGGCAGGATTTTTTCTGACAGGATACCGTTATGAAAAAGTAGCTGGCAGCGTTCGTTCATAAGCAGTAATTTTTCATATTTTTTTAATACGGTGTCATTTATCTTAAACTGGAGTTTTTGGAATAAAAATTGCGGACACTCCTGCCTTGGCAGTATTTTAAGACAAAGCCGCAAGAAACAGGCCATGATTATCGGAGAAGCCAATATTTTTTGATGATGATATGAGCAAATAAGGGCAAGAATTTCCTGGTCAGACAAAGGTTCAACAATCAATTTGCAGCCGACTTCGCCTTTGTCTTGCCCCATGATAAGCTGATGGCCGATAATCACCTCAAGGCCGTCTTTTCGTTTTACGGCTATGACCTGACTAAAAAGATAGTCATCAGTTTCAGGTAAATATGTCGGCAGAAAGTTCCATTTGTCAAAATAATTGCTGCCAGCAAGTTCTGAGGCGGGAAGTATGATATACTCCGGTATTATTTTTTGCATCTTACTTTGCCGTCATATAAAAAACCGATTTTCCAGCATAACGGAAAATCGGTTTTTTATAAATTAGTACTATTTTTCAGGAGATAAAAATGTTTTTAAGAGCCATTTATTTTGGTTCTTAAAACCCCGGAAGGCTTAAAGGTTACTACCCTTCTTGCTTCCAGGGTCAGGGATTCTCCAGTTTGAGGATTCCTGCCGCGGCGCGGCCTTTTATCCTTGACATGAAATTTACCAAAACCGCTTAACAATAGGTCGGATCCGTCAATTAATGAGCCTTTAGCAATGTTCAAAAACGATTCAACGGCTTCCATCGCTTGGGTTTTTGATAGTGAGTCGTGGCCTTTATAAACCTTCTTTACCAGATCAGCTTTAGTTAGTGTCATAACATATTCCTTTGATGCTTGAGTTTTAGGCAATTTATACCACACTTGCAATCTTGAAGATAGGCAGGTACATGGCAACAACCAGGCCGCCGATCATGCCGCCCAGAAAAACCATCATAAAGGGCTCAATCATGGCGGTCAGGTTTTCCACCGCCTGATCAACCTCTTCATCATAAAAATCCGCAATCTTTTCCAACATGGCATCAAGAGCACCTACTGATTCACCAACATTTATCATCTGTACAACCATATTGGGAAAAACGCCGCTGTCTTCCAGCGGTTCGGCAATGGGACGGCCTTCAGAGATAGCATCGGCAACATTGAAGACAGCCATTTCAATCACCTTGTTGCCTGCCGTTTTAGCTACCACCTCCAGAGCCGCCAGAATTGGCACACCGCTTTGCAGCATGGTACCAAGGGTTCTGGTAAATTTGGAAACAGCCACCTTTCTTAAAAGCGGCCCGGCCACCGGGGCCCTGAGCAGCATCCGGTCAATAACTATCCGGCCTCTTTCTGTTGAATAAATCTTTTTTACTATCATAACCAGCAAAAACATGCCGATAAATATATAGAGAAAATTTGATTTGAAAAAATTACTCATATTGACAACCATTTGCGTAGGAAGCGGCAGCTCACTGCCAAAATCCTTAAACATGGAGTCAAAAACCGGCACCACAAAGACCAGAATTACAGTTAAAATAAGCATGGATATACCAAGACAGATGGCCGGATAGGTCATGGCACCCTTGATTTTCTTTTTAAGTACCATGGATTTCTCCATAAAAACTGCCAGTCTGCGGAGAATGGTATCAAGAATACCGCCGGTTTCACCGGCATCAATCATATTGCAGAAGAGATTATCAAAGGCCTTGGGATGTTTACGCATGGAGTCGGCCAGGGTGGAACCAGCCTCAACATCATTTCTGACCTCAAGAAGTACCTTTTTCAAGGTCTTGTTTTCCTGCTGTTTGCCGAGAATTTCAAGCCCTTGTACCAAGGGCAGGCCAGCATCAATCATGGTTGAAAGCTGACGGGTGAAAATAACAACATCCTTGCCGGTAATCTTGGGCTGAAAAAAGGAAATATTTTCAAACACATCCTTGGGTTTTTCCTTGACAATCGGGTCAACCACCCGCATCCTTTTGACTTGTGCCAAGGCTGCTGATTGATCAGGGGCCTCGATTTCTCCTTTTCTGGTTGCTCCCTGTGGACTTTTTCCTTTCCAGACATATACAGGCATATTTATCTCCAAGTTATTTCCGGGCAGGGGCTGCCCTGTAAATTAAAAAATCTTTCCAACCGGACAAATGATGAAATTCAAAAAATGAAAGATCATGCTCAACAACCTGTTAAACATGCTGGAACTGCCCGGCATAGCTGCTAAGGATTCCGTAACGGATAAAACTAATTATATATTATGTGGTTAAATAATACAAAAGTTTTTTTTGTCCGGCCTTCCTTTTAGTGCGGGTTGATGCGGATAGACTGGAACCAGGCGGGCAGTGAAGTAAGCGGGCGGAACCGTAATCCGCAAAGGACAACTCACATGAAGTGTATCTAATATATTGAAATTTATATAAAACATTGCTGCTCGCAAAAAGACCGTCCCCGGGCAAACCTGTAATCTGATGTAAACTTACATAGAACCCTTTGGTTCCGGTCTTTTTACGAGGCTGCTAGACTAGACCAGATAGGTGGTAAGATCTTCACCGTTTTTTTCCAGATCCAGAATCCAGGCCGGACGGCGGCCATGACCAGACCAGGTTTTATTACCTTTTTTGTATTTAACCTTTGCCCTGGGCTTGGTTTGTACGATTTCAGTAATCGTCAGACCCGCTTCCTCAGCCATTTCCTGAAATTTATTTTTGAGTTCTCTCTTCCTTTCCTTTTGCTTCTTTGAAATTAAAGCCATGATTTCTTTCTTGACTTCAATTAACTCCTCAACGCTCTTTTCTTTCAAACCGTCTAGCATCTCATTCTCCTTTGTTTTTTGTAAGTTGCTGAAAAATGACAACCATTACTATATTATTTAGGCCCGCAGCCTAATTTAGCCAGCAGATAACACGGCTGAAGTTTTAGTCAGCCATATATGATTTATGCGGCTTTTTTATATAAACTGAATTCTCCCTCAACCTGAAAACTTGTTAATATATAAGATCAGTTTCTTAAATAAACAAATTATCTATTACTGGTCAAGTAAATAAAGCAATATTTTATAAAAAAAATACTATATGCCTATAAAGACCATTTCTTTCTTTTTGGTAGATGGCAAAATTTCTGTTCTTTTTAATGCGGAAAAATACAGATTGTTATAATAAGTGCAACAGATATATGTTTGCAAAAGATTGAGCTACTGGTAAGGTTAAGTTTTCCAACAAAACCGGAGGTTCACATGCAAAAAAAACAGGGAACACCTACAAGCAGTTCACTATAGAGGAAAGGTACCAGATAAAGATTCTTTTAGAAATAAAAATGAATCAAACCGAAATAGCGAAGGTGTTGAACCGGTCAAAAAGCACAATATCTCGAGAAATTAAAAGGAATTCTGTTAACGGAGTATATGATCCTGAAAAAGCAGAAGGACTAGTAATGTATATCATTTAATCGTTTGCATATGTGTTTGATTAATTTATTGTTATTATTTGATAAAATTTAGTTTTTTTTATACGGATATTTAAGTAACGCAAGGTACTAGCGTTGACTTTGGTTAGGACTTTTTCCTTCCATTGTTGCTCCAAAAATTTCATGCAGTGCTACAAGATTTTGAGTATATTTCAACATAAACCCGCAATTTTGACCATAAAAAATACAAATTATCTTTTATTTTCAAGGTGTTGATCGCTTGTCATGGTTGACTAGTTAAAATGAATAAAAAAATCGCTAATCTCGGCTTTATCGCCATTTGTGTCGGCATCATCCTGTTTTTGCTGGCCGCTCCCAAGGAGACCACCCCCAAACTTCCCCATGATAATACTCATGAACATCTACATAAAATAAAAAGCAAGAAAAAAGCTGAGAGATTTTGTGTAAACTGCCATAACCCCGATGAAATTGCCCCGCTGCCAAGTAGTCATCCGCCTGAATACCGCTGTCTTTTATGCCATAAGCGGGATTAGCAGCGGGGAAAGCTGCCCCTTTCGATTATTTTATAAACTTTTCTTCGCTATTTCATAGACATCCGGGGATAAATTTTCAGTTCCCAAAATTCTCTCTAGCTGATTTTTCATCATACCCTGGTATTTTTCATGGTATTTTTTCCATGAAGCAAGCGGGGTCAGCAGCCTTGCGGCGATTTGCGGATTGATGGCATTTAGCTTGATTATCTGGTCGGCAAGGAAGCGGTAGCCATGGCCGTCTGCATCATGGAACCTGGCATGATTGGCCCCAAAAGAGCCGATCAAGGCCCGAACCTTGTTGGGATTATCCATTGAAAAGCATGGGTTAGCCATTAAGACCAGGACATCTTCCAGGCATTTTTCCCGGCTGGAAGCGGCCTGAATAGCCAGCCATTTGTCCATCACCAGCGGATCGTGCTGCCATTTATCATAAAAATCGGCCAGAGCAGCGTCCCGTACCGGAGAATTTTCCAGACTTGCCAGCTCTTTTAAGGCCGCAAGCTGATCGGTCATATTCCGGCTGGTCTGATATTGCTCCTGACATAGCTGCAAAATATCCTCTGAAACCATGCGGCCAGCCAGCAAATAGCCAAGGCAGACATTTTTCAGCCGCCGCCGTCCTACTGATTCATTATCAATCTTATACTCTTCTTGTTCTCTGTTTTCCTGATAAATTTCAAGTAATAAGCCGCTTAATTCTGAGCTTATCTGTGCCATCACCTCCTTTCTGACCAGATGTAAAAGCTCCGGCTCTATCTCCTTCATTTGCTGGCTTAAATAAAACTCCGAAGGCAAACTTATAGCTTGAGCAGTCAATGATTTATCGCCGTCTCTATCCTCAAGATTTGCCCTGATTCCGGCCAGAAACAGGGAGTCAATCTGGTATTTACCGGCTGGCAGAAGCTCCAATGCCCTGAAAATTTCCCGTCCGGCCAGAGTATTTGCTGCCTCCCACCGATTAAACAAGTCGCAGTCATGGGCCATCAAAAAGGCCAACTCCTCGCCTGATTGAAATGGCTCCACCCTGACCGGTGAACTAAACCCTCGATTAAATGATAAAATCGGCTGACTTGAAATATCTGTAAAGATAAAGGTCTGCTCGGCTTCTTTCAGATGCAGCACTTCGTTATGCAATTCCTGTCCGTTTTCAGCCAGAAGCCCGATATGCAGCGGCATGTGAAAGGGCTGCTTTTCCTTTTGTCCGGGCGTTTCGGGGCAGGACTGGCTGATGGTAAGCCGGTACTCATTTTTGGCCTCATCCCAGCCCTGTTTAACCGAAACCACCGGCGTTCCAGCCTGAGAATACCATAATTTGAACTGGTCAAGGTTAATGCCGGAAGCATCGGCCATGGCGGCAGCAAAGTCATCACAGGTTACCGCCTGACCATCATGTCTGGCAAAATAAAGATTCATACCCTTGCCGAAATTTTCTGCCCCCAAGATAGTATGCATCATCCTGATAACTTCCGCCCCCTTGTTATAGACCGTAGCCGTGTAGAAATTATTGATTTCCACATAGGAATCCGGCCTGACCGGATGTGCCATCGGCCCGGCATCCTCCCTGAACTGATAATCACGCAGGATCTTGACATCGTCTATCCGCTGAACAGCCCTGGAATTCATATCGGCGGAAAACTCCTGATCCCGAAAGACGGTCAGCCCCTCCTTCAGACTAAGCTGGAACCAGTCCCGGCAGGTTACCCGGTTTCCTGTCCAGTTATGAAAATATTCATGGGCGATCACGCCCTCAATTCCCAGATAATCCTGATCGGTGGCCGTCTTGCTGGAAGCCAGCACATATTTTGAATTGAAAATATTAAGCCCCTTATTTTCCATGGCGCCCATATTAAAATCATCTACCGCCACAATCATATAGGTATCCAGATCGTAGGAAAGTCCGTAAACCTCCTCATCCCATTTCATGGCCTTTTTCAGCGAGTTCATGGCATGGTCGCAATAATTTTTATTACGCTCTTCCACATATATTTCAAGGGTAATATCCTTGCCGGCAGATGTTTGATAATTATCTGAAATACAAGCAAGTTTTCCGGCAACCAGGGCAAAAAGATAACAGGGCTTGGGAAAGGGGTCTTCCCAGACCACAAAATGCCTGTCCGTGCCTACTCTGCCCCGTTCAATCAGATTGCCGTTTGACAGCATCACCGGACAACCTTCGGCACTGCCTTCAATTCTGGTGGTGAATCTTGCCATTATATCCGGACGGTCAAGATAATAAGTTATTTTCCGAAAGCCTTCCGCCTCGCATTGGGTGCAATAGTTGCCGCTTGAGCGGTAAAGACCCTCCAGCGAGGTATTTTGGTCAGGATTGATTTCGGTTTCCACCATAAGTTCAAAGTGATCCGGCAGATCAAAAAGTTCCAGCCCCTTGTCGGTCTGGTTATACTGCTCAAGCCGGGTATTATTTATTTTTATTTCAATTAGCTTTAGGTTTTCGCCAGGCAAAAACAGGGTGCCGCTCTTTTCCTGCACCAGCGGATTTCTTGAAAAGACCGATATATTTTTCACCCTGGTATGGGTTTCATGCAGCTGAAAATCAAGTTTTATCTCCGTAATCAGGTATGGAGACGGCTGGTAGTCCTTTCTTTGTTTTACTCTATGAGTATTCATAATATATTCCTTATTTTGATAGTCCCGTAAAAAGTAATCAACTCAATACACTAACTATAAAACATAGTACAGCGGAGTAATATATTCATCAAAATTCAGGTAGAAAAAAAATAATAAAGATGTTAATAGTCGGCGGCAGTAAACATAAATAACCATACAAACATAAGGAATTAACATGAAAACACTAACATCTGTAACCGCCTTTGCCTTTTTGGCATTTTCTGCTTTTTCTCCAGCCCTTGCCGCCTCGGAAGACGGCATTGATAACAGGATTGAATGGCATAAGAAAGCGGCATGGAAACTGCCGGTCAAGCCGAAATCCATGGTTCATTCCCTGGACGGCAAAAAAGTATTTGTTCTAGGCGATGACAGCAAGGTGCATATATTTACTCCCAAGGGAGACCTTATCGGTTCGGTGCCGGTGGACCAGGGAGTATCTTATATTGATATTGCTCCATACGGCGAGGTGCTGTTTCTGGTCAATACCGAAGAGCAGACCTTCATCGCCCTTGCCATCAGCCAGATTGCCGAGCTTGAAGCGGGTAACTCCCCCTTCAAAGGGCCACAGGATGCCCCGGTAATTATTACCTTGTTCACCGATTTTGAATGTCCGTTCTGCAAGAAACTTCCGCCGGTGATGGATGAGGTGATGCAGAAAAATCAGGGCGATGTGAAACTGGTACTGAAAAGCCTGCCGCTGGTCAGGATTCATCCCTTGGCAAAACCGGCGGCCCAGGCTGCCCTGGCCGCTCATAAACAGGGCAAGTTTTGGGAATTTCACGATAAATTATTTACCATAGAAAAACTAAAACCGGAAGATATTGACCAGATAGCTAAAGATCTCGGCCTTGATATGGATGCTTTCAAAAAGGATATGGCCTCACCTGAAATTATCCAGCAGATCGAGCAGGATATGCAGATGGCACAAAAGGCCGATGTATCCGGCACCCCGACCGTCTTTATCAACGGCAGAAAGGCGAAAGGCCGCACCGCCGAAGCCTTTCAGACCCTGATTGACGAAGAATTAGCCAAGATTAAAAGATAGCTGGGCATGGCGGCATGGCTCCCAAATCAGATTCCCGTGATATTTGTTTTGAAAGTAATGAGCTTGCCGCCGTTTTGTTTGGCGATTTGAACCGGAATCTCCAGACCATAGAAAAAAGCACCGGCGTAACCATAAAAACTTGCGGCAACTGCGTTCATATCGAAGGAGAGCCGCATGAAACTGTCCTGGCCGCTGATCTTTTGCAGCAGCTATACGGACTAATCGAAAAGGGGCATCCGGTTTACAGCTCCGATGTGGCCTTTGCTGCCCGGATTTTAGAGGCCGATCCCAAGGCAAGGCTGGCCAAAATTTTTCTTGACCGGGTTTATGTAACCACCGGCAACCGGGTAATTTCTCCCAAGACGCCCAATCAAAAATTCTACATAGACGCAATCAGAAATAACGATATTGTTTTCGGCCTCGGCCCGGCCGGAACCGGCAAGACTTATCTGGCGGTGGCGATGGCCGTAAACGCCCTGACCAGTAATGAGGTTAAATCCATTATCCTGACCAGACCAGCGGTAGAGGCCGGAGAAAAACTGGGCTTTCTGCCGGGTGATATGGCACAAAAGGTCAACCCCTATTTAAGGCCGCTGCACGATGCCTTAAATGATATGCTGGGAGGCCTGCGGGCGGCGGATATGGTGGAACAGGGCATCATCGAGATTGCACCGCTGGCCTTTATGAGGGGGAGAACGCTCAGCAATGCCTTTATCATTCTGGACGAGGCGCAAAATACCACCAGAGAGCAGATGAAGATGTTTCTGACCCGGATAGGCTTTGACTCACGTGCCATCATCACTGGCGATACCACCCAGGTTGATTTGCCGGTCAAAAGCAAATCCGGCCTGCTGGAGGCAAAAAAATTGCTGGGCAGTATCAAAGGCATCGAGTTTTGTCATTTCTCAAGGCAGGATGTGGTCAGGCATCCGCTGGTGCAGAAAATAATCAGGGCCTATGAACAAGCCTGAAGCATCATTTATAAATATCATCCAGCATTATCTGCCGGATTATTGCCGGGTAAACCGTGGGCTGCTTAACAGAAATGCAAGGCTTGTTCTAAATGCACTAGAACTAAAAAAAAGCCTGTCGATTCTGCTGGTTGATGATCAGGAAATACGGCAGATTAACCGCCGTTACCGCCGCCTGGACAAGGCGACCAATGTTTTATCCTTTCCCTTTGGCGGGGACGATAACGGCTTGATTTCGGGCTTGCCGCTTGATGAACTTGGTGATATTTTTATCTCCATCGACACGGCCCATGCCGAGGCAAAAAAATATGGTCAGCCACTCCATGACCGTCTGACCTGGCTGATAACCCACGGCATCCTGCATCTTGCCGGTTATGACCACGAAGGTTCGGCAGAAGAGGCGGCCCTAATGTTTGATCAGGAAAAATTTATTCTCAACTATATAAAACAGAAAAAAAGGAGAGGCAGCATGACCAGATTAGCTATCAATATAGACCATGTGGCAACCATCCGCGAGGCAAGAAAAATTACCCAGCCCGATCCGGTAACCGCAGCAGCCATTTGTGAGCTTGCCGGAGCAGACGGCATTGTCGTTCATCTAAGGGAAGACCGCAGGCATATTCAGGATCGGGATGTCTGGCTGCTCCGGCAGACCATCAAGACCAAACTTAATCTTGAAATGGGTGCTAATAAGGAAATCATCGACATCGCCCTTGAGGTAAAGCCGGATATGGTTACTCTGGTTCCTGAAAAAAGGGAAGAGCTTACCACCGAGGGCGGCCTTGATGCAGCCTCGCAAAAAAAGAAGCTGGCCAAGGTGGTTGATAAATTTACCGCCGCGGGAATTTTGGTTTCCTTGTTTATTGATCCGGTTAGTAAACAGGTGAAGGCGGCAAGCGATATTGGAGCGGATTATGTGGAAATTCATACTGGTAACTACTGCAATGCCCGAACCGAATCTGAAATGGAGGCTGAAGTGGATTATATCGAGGCGGCGGTGGAAGAGGCATACCAGCTTGGGCTTGGTATCAATGCCGGCCACGGGCTGGACTATCACAATATAGCTCCCATTGCCGAGATGGGTTGGATTGATGAATTTTCCATTGGTCATGCGGTTATCGGCCGGGCGGTTCTAGTCGGCCTGGAACAGGCGGTGCGGGACATGAAAAAAATTATCAGCAAGGTGTCCTTAATTTAATTACAGTCATAAAAAATATAAAAACATCGTCCCTGGGCTGGACTTTTTTTCGGCTATTTGTTAAATGCTTGTGATTGTGCAGTCCTTTGGAGATGGTGCCTTGGTGGTGGAACTGGTAGACACCCGGGACTTAAAATCCCGTGGAGCATAGCTCCGTGTCGGTTCGACTCCGACCCGAGGCACCACTTTTACCATATATCATTTAAGCATTTGCATATGTGTTTGATTGATTTCTTGTT
>PDWI01001815.1_pt1 | contig 33257 bp, 25 predicted proteins | sample 1430891 | NCBI WGS metagenome assembly PDWI01 (sample SAMN01162508, study PRJNA174530) | Oral metagenome, whole genome shotgun sequencing project. | biome: Marine environment; feature: Marine mammal; material: Swab sample of the gingival sulcus; isolation source: swab sample of gingival sulcus... | reverse complement strand
TGATATAGTCAAGATTAAAATCCTTTGACTGGAGACTGGCCGTCCAGTTGCCAGTATGATTTCTACTGAAAGCTCCTGATATTGCACCATAAGCATTTTGCAATCCTGCCTTTTTAACTTCCACGTTACCGTCACTATCAACAGTTAACACAGTTTGCCCTAAAGATTCCCATTCACCGTATTGAAACAGGTTCAGCAACATACTTTCAGTTCCAGCAATCCATTGATTTCCACTGAAACGTCCCTCTGCCCGGATGTCTCCTGCTAAAATATTCGAGTTGAATCGCAAAGAAAGCTGGTGCTTCTCAGTCGTTCCCCGGCTAGAAAACTCTGCATCTGAAACCACAAAATCACCTGATATAAGCTCGGATGCTTCAATATTTGTCTGCAGCTGACCATCAGGTGCCAGATTTAACTGTCCCGCGCCATGTATCGTTTTGACGCTTTGCTGATCATATTCAAGATCGCTCCCCGTAACCTCATATGATATAAAAGGCCTTTCACTGCTTCCTTTAACGGTAGCCGAAGCAAGCAACTGTCCTCTACAACCATCAATAAAATGAGACAGGTCTGGAGAATCAATATAAAAAGAAAAATCAAGTTCATCGTTGAAAGTTCCATCCACTTCAATCGTTGAATCACCACTGTATAATGAAAATTTTTCAACGCCTATCTTCTCATCATCAAAAGCAATCCGGCCTTTGCCACTTACAGAATAGCCATTGAGTGTTCCGGAAAAATCTGGAACATCTACAAAACAGTGGAGTACATCGTTGTCCCCATAACCTATTCTCCCCTGTGACAACACTTGCCCATTCAATCTTCCCAAAAGATAATTGGAATAACTATCCAGTACAATATCGAACAAATCGCCTTTCCCTCGCCAAAAAAAGAAGTCTTCCCAGCCTATCACCCCTTGCACTTCGGCTCTGCCGTCCTTGTAGGCACCATGAATACGAGGAAAAACAATACCTTCCAAATCTCCATCCAGTTCAATATCCAGTTTAAGGTTCTGGACGTCCATATAGCTGACGTTACCGCTGACAGTCCCTTTGTAACTCTCCAGGTCTCCTTGTAATTTGGCAGACAGATCCTGTATTGATATGTTTGGCCATGTCTCATTGATCTGATGAAGGGAACCTTTTCCGTCCACGATAACTCCCTGCCAACCCATCTCATTGAGAACATCCATAATACCACCTGAAACCTGGAGAGTAACCGGACGGGTAGCTGAGAGCTCAACATCGAGATTTTCTACTCTGCCTGCAATGTGAAGACTGCCTGCCATTCGATTATAGCCTTCAAATGCACACTGCCACTGACCACTGATATCAACCGGCCAGTCACGTTCCGTAAGCACGGTTCCTTTGAGGTCCAAATCCAGTTCCTGAGAATCAAAAACAAATTTTTGAATAATATATTCTTGCCCATCAGATTGACAGGCAAGTTCAATCCGGCGTATCTGCCATAATTGTTCAAAGGAATCGGCAAAAACGATATCATCAACAATGAGATTGCCAATGATCATTGAAAAAGGGGAAACAATCTCAGGCAACACCATGGTATTTGTTGAGTCCTTATCATCCGGTTCTTTTTCAATGGTTTTAAAAGTAACAGTTACTCCTTTCAGGGCAACATCTCCGATTTGCAGAGACTTTTTAAACAACCGAAGAGGATTCCAGTCCAGATCAGCCTGTTCAATGACAATGTCCACCGTTTCAGATCGAATGACAAGAGATGTAAATCTGGATTTTCCGGCAGGAGTTCCTTCGAATTGTTCATAGGTTACATAATTCTCTATCAAGAATTTCCCGTTATTAACAACCAGACCACCTAGCGGAGTGAACAGTAAAAGAACAGCAAAACCGAACAGTACCAACAGATTCAGTCCACAGATCAGTAGAATCTTTCTCATAATTTTCCACCTACCATGAAATGTACCCTGAACGGATGGTCTTCATCAGAAATACCACAGGCGACATCAAAGCGAATATGACCAAAGGGTAAACGGACTCTTACTCCAATCCCAACCCCTTCCTTTTTGTCCATAGCATCAAAAGAATTGGTAACACGACTCACATCATAAAAGGCAGCCAGGCTCCATAGCCCGGTTATATCCCGTTCAACTTCAACACTTTCAGTCAAAAGATATTTACCACCAATTTTCACACCAGAGCTGTTTACAGGAGCTATACTTTTATAGCTGTACCCTCTGACAGTCTGATCTCCTCCAGCATAATAACGCAGTGAAGGAGGAAGGTCTTCGATATCATCAACCCAGGTTGCGGCAACGGTAACTTTTCCAGTAATATGCCATTTTTCAGTCGGAGAAATAAGCCCTTTTACCCCAACATCACCTTGAAGAAAGCTGATATCAGACAAAGCATCCTTAGAGGCGCCTCGAAGATTAACGGTCACTCGTAAACCTGTTTGAGGCTTTTGCAAATCATCTGCCAGCAACATTCCCCAGTTAAACGAAGGCATAATCAAAAAACTATCATCATCACTCTTGCCAACCGTATAAATTTCTTTCCTTCCTTCCAATGAAAATCCATATTTAAACATCGGTCCATCATGGCTTAAAGCAGAACCAACAGACAACAGGGTCGTCTTTGTATCGTGCCATGATTCATTGGTAACTGTCGCGCCAAACACCTGTTTGTCATACTGGGGGTTGAACACCGGAATATTATAAAAGGCAGCCAGTTCGGATTCTTTCTCAGCAATTTTAAAAAAACTGTTAATCCGATGACCATGCCTATTTAACAATCGATTTTCCCATCGTATTTTTGCATTAAAACCGATATCCGTCGCAAACCCGAGTCCAATATCATATTTATTCCAATATTCAAGAGGCTCAACCTCTATAACGACAGGCACCATCGAATCCCTGGCATCCTCAACCATTCCCTTTACCAGGACATGCTTGAAATAATTAGTTTTATATAAAAGCCGCTGAAGAGACACCAGCCGGTTTTCCTTATATGGATCGCCAGGTTTAAGATCATTGAATTTATCCAATGTCGACTGGGTCAAAACATTCTGATTAGAGGAAATTTCCCCAAAATGAAACAAGGTTCCGGTATCCATAACCATTTGAATAGAAGCGATGTTTTTTTCACGGTTCACTTCTATCACGCTCTTTTTGTATTTACTTTCAAGATACCCGTTTGAATATGCTACCTTTAAGAATGCCTTTTTCCCATTTTCGTATTTGTTTTGTAATAGAATCTTCCCTTCATACGCTTTCAGTTTATCAATCACATCCGTCAGCACAGGATCATTTTTCCCTTCACCTTCCAGAACAATATTAATGTCCTTTACAATTACAGGAGATCCCGGATCTACATGGAATGTTACCAACCAGCCAGTGCTGTTTTTTTCAAAGGTAGATTCTACTTCAGCATGATAATAGCCAAAGGGAATGAGAGCCCGCCGGATCTGCTCAGGGGCTTTTTTATATTGTCTCATCACATCAGTCTTTTCCAGATGCTCTCTCTGCAAGACACGTCCTGCGCTGAGCAAAAGCATCACATTCTGTGTCATTTCTTCGTTGATCCCGCTGATTTTAACATCGACAGTTTCACAATATCCATTAACCGCAAGGACAAACGAAAACAATACAGTGAGAAGGATTAGACAAAACCTCATTGATATACTAAGACTCTACAGGTTATAAGATCGATTGGTACAAAAATAACTACATACTTACACTGAATACTACTACACAACTTGCACCATTTGTAAAAGAATTATGAGCAATATCATAATAAAAAAAGTTGTTAACGGCGGACAGGGCATCGCCAGTCTGACAGATGGACTAACCGTGATGGTTAAATATGCACTGCCCGGCGAGACAATAAACATTAAAAATATCTCCCCAAAAAAAGGTTACGCCACTGCAGACATCGGTACCATCCTCTCTCCGCATTCAAACAGAATAGTACCACATTGTCAAAAATATGGAATTTGCGGAGGCTGTGATCTCATGCATTGCTCCTACCAAACACAACTGGAGATAAAAAGGGAAATAATTAAGGATCTGCTCAGTAGACAGCTCCCCCACCAGAAAAATATTGAAGATCTTGTACGCCCTCCCCTTGCCTCAACCGAGCAGTTTCATTATCGGCAGCGCATAAGGCTGTCGGTAACCAATAACGGTCAATTCGGCTTTAAAAAGTGCCAGTCACACCAAATAATTCCGATCAAACAATGCCCCATTGCCCGACCTGAAATCAACCAGGCCCTGTTGTTTCTTGATGGGGCTGAACAGTTCAAAGAACTTTTACACAACATTGCTGAATTTGAACTCCAATGGAATCCTGATAACAACAAAATCAGCCTTATCCTTGTTCTGAAGAAAAAGCCCCGCCCAGCCACCTTCAACACCGCCCGCCAGCTTTTAGATACCGATGCCAACATAGACGTCATCATGTTTACTGGAAACGGCTTTGCAACGGAAACTGTTTCCGGCAAAGGAAAACACAAGAAGGCATACCTTGGTTTCACCTGCTCCACACAAGATGACAATCTACCACCGATACATTATTCCTGGGAAACGGGCAGTTTCTGCCAGGTCAACCTGGAGCAAAACCAGGCTATGATCAATACCGTTTTGGATTTGCTGCAAGTGACAGGTACCGATACAGTTCTCGATCTGTTTTGCGGCATGGGAAATTTTTCCATTCCCCTTGCCTTCAAGGCTAAATCCGTCTGTGGCGTCGAAGGGCAGCGCTCGTCCATTCGCAGCGCTCGAAGCAATGCGGAAAAGCATGGTCTTTCCAATACAACTTTTATACAGAAAGATATTGCCTCTTGTTGCAAAGAGTTTGAAAAGGATAATAACATGTTTGATTACATTATCCTGGATCCACCAAGGGCAGGAGTTCCCGGCTTGACAACAGCTCTCTCCAGACTGGTAAAAAAACGGCTTCTGTACATCAGCTGTGATCCAGCCACACTTTGCAGGGATCTAAGTACCTTACTTCAAACAAATTTTACCATACGCCATATTCAACCCGTAGACATGTTTCCCCAAACCCATCACATTGAAACCATGGTGCTCCTTGAAAAGAATTGACACGACTCCCGCTTCTCTGTTAAACGTGCACTACTTTTATAAAAACGCCTGCAATGTATTTTGGGGAATAGTTTTAGTTCGGTGATATCACGTTGTGTAGAACGCCAACTACTCAAAATACTGGGCGAAAACTAACACAGATATTTTAGACATGAGTAAAGACAGCCAATTTTTAAAACAACGCCGGGAAAAGGCCGAGGCATTAGCAGATCTTGGAGTCAACCTGTACAGCAACAGTTTCACCCCCGCAAACAAGATTGACGAATTACTTCCAAAAGCCGAACTTTTTGAAGCAGAACAGGCAGATGAAACCGGAGAACAATTTTCCATCGCCGGCAGAATCATGGCAATGCGCAAGTTTGGAAAGGCAGCTTTTTGCCAACTTGCAGACAGCTCAGGTCAAATCCAGGTCTATTTCAAAAAACAAACCCTGGGAGATGAGATGTTCGCCGCATTCAAAAAATGGGATATCGGCGACATTGTAGGCATTGAAGGAACCCTGTTTAAAACCAAGACCGGCGAATTGTCTGTACACTCAAAAAAAATCACCATGATCTCAAAATCGATCAGACCTCTGCCGGAAAAATGGCATGGCCTGACCGATGTTGAAACCCGTTACCGCCAGCGCTATGTTGATCTCATCGTCACCCCCGAAAGCCGTGAGACCTTTAAAAAACGGGTTGAAATAATAAAGTTCATCAGAAATTATCTCAGTGATAAGGGCTTTATGGAAGTTGAAACCCCGATGATGCAGCCCGTTCCCGGAGGAGCAACCGCACGTCCTTTCAAAACCTACCATAACGCCCTGGATATGGACTTATATCTTCGTATCGCTCCTGAACTCTATCTCAAAAGACTGCTGGTTGGTGGTTTTGAAAGGGTATTTGAAATCAACCGCAATTTTCGCAACGAAGGGTTGTCCACCAGACATAATCCCGAATTCACCATGCTGGAATTCTACCAGGCTTACGCCACCTATCATGATATGATGAATCTTACCGAAGATCTCGTTTCTTCAGTATGCCAGCACGTCAATGGCACCATGGAGATTGAGTACCAGGGCACCAAGGTGAATCTTGCACCTCCCTGGAAGAGATTGACCATGGAAGAGTCCCTGGTGGAAATAGGTGGAATAGCCCCGGAAATCCTTAATGATGATGAAAAGGTCTTCGACCTGGTCAAGGAAAAGGGCATTGAACTCGACCCGCAAGCAGGAATTGGTAAGGCAAAAACCGAGCTTTTTGAGCTCCTGGTAGAGGAAAAGCTGATCGACCCAACCTTTATCACCTCTTATCCCACCGAAGTCTCGCCATTGGCAAGAAGAAACGAAGACGACCCGACAATAACCGATCGTTTTGAGCTGTTCATCACCGGAAGAGAGCTTGCCAACGCCTTCAGTGAGTTAAATGATCCGATAGACCAACATCAACGCTTTGCCAAACAGATTGCCGAAAGAGGTGAAGACGAGGAAATTCATCCAGAGCTTGATGAAGATTATATCAGAGCACTGGAATACGGTATGCCGTCAGCAGCCGGAGAGGGTATTGGCATAGATCGTCTGGTAATGTTATTAACAGACGCACCTTCGATTCGTGACGTTATTCTGTTTCCACACCTGAAACCGGAACTGAAACGTCCAGCCAAAAAGAGTAAAGAATAAGTTCTATGTTTGAATGGTTTGTTGCTCGCAGGTATTTACGAGCAAAACATAAGCACGGTTTCATTTCGCTGATCTCGTTTATTTCGGTTGCCGGAATAACCGTGGGAGTGATTGCCCTGATAGTAGTGTTGTCTGTCTATTCAGGTTTTACCAATGGACTGCGTGATCAGATTGTCGGCGTTAATTCCCATATTATCGTGCAACGCATTGGCGGCTCCATCGGCAACTACCAGCTCTTACGAGAACGGATTCTCACCGTTAAGGGAGTGGTCGGGGCAACCCCGTATCTTTATACCCAGACCTTAATCAGCAGTTCCGGCGGAGGTAACGGAGTGGTTTTACGCGGTCTTGATCCTGAAACGGCAGCAGGTGTCATCAGTCTTGACCGGCAAATGATACACGGAACCATTCAAGACTTGATACAGAAAAAAAATGCCAGAATTCCCAATATCATTCTTGGTGTCAAACTGGCAGAATTACTGAGGGTAGGTATCGGAGACAAGGTGCGTCTGATATCACCGTCCGGTCCTCTAACCCCCATGGGTGTCATTCCAAAAATCAAAACCTGTCAGGTAAGCGGCCTCTTCGAATCCGGAATGTACGAATACGACTCAACTCTGGCCTATATGACCATTGGAGCGGTCCAGTCGTTTCTTGGAAAGGACGATACAGTGCATGGTATTGAAGTTGCGGTAAACGAAAAAGATCTCAACCGGGCTGATCTTATTGCTGATTCCATCGTGGAAAAACTTGGCCCAACTCTGATCGCAAAAGACTGGATGTCCATGAACCACAATCTTTTTGCAGCGTTTAAGCTTGAAAAAATAGGCATGTTCATCTGCCTTGCTCTTATTATTATTGTGGCAGCACTCAACATCATCAGTGCGCTGGTCATGGTGGTCATGGAAAAAAGCAGGGATATTGCAATCCTCAAATCCATGGGAGCGACGTCCTCATCAATCATGAAAATATTCTTCCTGCAGGGAACAATTATAGCGACTACCGGCACCGCCCTCGGAGTTGCTGGAGGGCTTGGCTTGTGTGAACTTCTTTCCAGATACCAGTTCATTGAATTGCCCTCCAATGTGTATCCAATGACCACCCTGCCGATAAAAGTTCTCCCGGCAGATGTTATAATCATTGCGGTAAGTGCCATCGTCATCACCCTTTCTGCCACCATTTACCCCTCATGGAAAGCTTCAAAAATTGAACCGGCAGAGGTGCTGTCATGATCCTTTATGAGGCAAGGGATATCAAAAAACAATACGTCAGTGGCAGCGCCACCCTCAATATTCTCGAAGGTGTTAACCTGCAGTTATATAAAGGAGAAATGACCGCCATTGTCGGTGCATCCGGGTCGGGAAAAACCAGCCTGTTGCAGATTATGGGTACCCTGGCGCGACCAACAGCAGGAGAACTGCTTTATCAGGGAGAGTCCATTTGTGGCAAAAGTGAAAAAGAACTGGCGACATTCAGAAATCAGACCATCGGTTTTATCTTTCAATCCCACCACCTTCTTCCCGAGTTCACTGCTCTGGAAAATGTAATGATGCCAGCATTAATAAACGGCAAATCGATAAACAAGGTTATAGAACCGGCAAAAAAACTTTTGGGTCTTGTTGGGTTGGAACATCGGATCACGCACAAGGTAACAGAACTGTCCGGAGGAGAACAGCAGCGAACCGCCCTTGCCCGGGCCTTGATAATGAAACCTGCAATTCTGTTAGCCGATGAACCTACCGGCAATCTTGATCGTAAATCAGGTGAAACTGTTTTTACACTTTTACAGAATTTGAATACAAGTCTTTCTCTGACCATTCTGATGGTAACCCATAATATGGAGCTCGCCGGAAAAATGGATAAATGCTATACCTTAAGAGATGGGACCTTACTCATCTGACGGGTTCTCAGCATCTTGCTCAATCATTGGAATAACATTGTTTTCGTCTTTTGTTCCTCCATTTTCATGAACAACTCGCTTGGCAAGCGAAAAGATTCTCAGCAATTTATCAGCTATTGAGACTTCAATACGTGCAATTTTTAACGCACCTTCAGTTTCATCACCCAATCGCTCGGCCTTTCTTAGAATCAACGCATCGTGAAGTTTATATATTTTCTCCTGTTCGTTTAACAATCTGCTGGCGGCATCCATGTTCTTTTCACGCACCACCAGCGTCATCTGCCTGACACAATAAAGTACATGATAGTAAAGCTCCCTGATTAACTTGAGCGTTTTATGACTTGATCGATAATTATCCTCATAAAAGCTTACTGCAAGACGCACCAGATCCTTTTCTATAACATCTGCAAGTGTTTCGATGTTGATGGCCGACACCATCAGCACCCGGTGTTCATCGCTTTCAGCTTCGGACAGGGTTCGCTGCCTTATCAGACCAAGATACTGAACGATCTCCTTTTCCAGAATATCGACCTTATCGTCTTCTCGTCTCAGCTCCTGAATGTTTGCCACATTGGACGTTGAAACCGCCCTTCCCATATTTTCGAACATATCAACAATGATTTCACATATCCGTCCAAGCTCTTTCCTGGTATTGTCAAGGGCAATGGATGGGACATCAAGTGCTGAATCATCAAGAAAGATCGGTGTTATCGTCACCTCTTCCACCCGTTTGTCCGGTACCAGTTTTGTGACCACATAGGCAAAAAGAGGGGCAAAAGGTAAAAAGACAACAGTGTTGACAATATTAAACAAGGTATTGGCATTGGCTATCTGGCGAGGGACACTATTGCCAACATATTCTACAACCTGACCACTTTCAAAAAGGGCTGCCAGATCGTCGATAAAGAAAAACCAAAGCATCACCCCCAGAATGTTGAAACCAATATGAACAACCGCAGCCCTTACCGCCTCGGTAGGTTTTCCAATTGCCGCCATCAAGGCGGTAACACAGGTTCCAATATTGGCACCGAGTGCCAAGGCAATACCTGCTTGCAGCCCCAGAAACCCCTGGCTTGCCATGGTAATGGCAATACCGACCGTTGCCGCCGACGATTGCACCAAACCAGTAAAAACGGCACCTGCCAGAATCCCAAAGAAAGGATTTTCCATCTTTTGCAGCATTTCAAGAAAGGGCGGATAATCACGCAAGGGTCGCATCCCATCGCTCATTACGCTCATACCATAGAAGACCAACCCCAAGCCCATAATCATCATTCCATAATGTCTGATCTTTTCATTTTTAGCCATAAAGAGCATGAAAAAACCCAGCGCAACAGGCATTAACGAGTAATAAGAAACGTTAAACGCCAAAATCTGTGCGGTAACGGTGGAACCTATATTTGCCCCCATAATAACGCCAACACTTTGGGTCAACGTCATCATGCCGGCAGTAACAAAACCCACAACCAGAACGGTGGTAATCGAAGAGGAATTGAGAATACCTGTCACCACAGCACCGGTAATAGCACCCATAATTCTGTTGGTGGTGAGTTTGGCAAGCATCACTCTCAACGTCTCACCGGCTGCCTTTTTCAACCCGTCTGCAAGCTGTTCAAGCCCGGTCAGAAAAATCGCCAATCCTCCAAACAGTCCCATACATAGCTGTAACCAGTCAATATCTACTCCACTGTTTTCAGCAGAAAATGCCGACTGCACCACAACAAAACTTATGGTTATAAAAAAAAGAATAAAATATTTTTTCACATCTATTATTCCTCTAAAAAATGAAAAACATAAAAACAGTACTGCCTCGAGAAAACAGTTATCTCCATTTTTAATACATGTTGAAAAGATGAAGATGAACTGATCTGATTCACCCTCTGCTCTCAAAGCAATATAGGGTTGACTAGCTGAAATTGAACCAGGAATACTTTATCAAGGCGGCTTACAGGCAACCGGCAGTCATAAAGTTGAACGGATACCAGCTATTCACTGCAAAATATTATAGCATAAACAATACGGATTCTGAATAGTTACTGCAAGATACAGCCAACAACAGAAAGACAGTTTGATAAAAAAACAAACGAAGAGTACTTCAAGGCATGAGCATTATTCTGCCTACCTCATTGATTATTAAAGAAAAAAGAGAAAAATCGAGGAAAAGACGATCAAGAAACTATACGGTAAAATAAGGTCATTTGTGACCACAGGCTGCTTGTTTTTTAACCTGCTGCTTATACGATAAATTGCATACATGGAGGCAGAAAGTCCACCTAGCACGATCAGCATCTGGATCACCCCTGTGGCCCCAGGAGACAGTAACCAGTTTTCCCGATACACGGGTTCTTCGCCCATAAGTATTTGAATATTAGGAACAAGGCGCCAGGTCTGGCTTACGAAAATCTCAAAATGTGCCGCCAGAAATCCACCTAAAACCATCGGGATAAAGCCATAACCAAGAAACGGCAATATTTTTTTCTCGTCCACATCCAGGATTCGTCTTTGAATTTTCACCATCACAAAATACCCGCCCTGAAACAGTGCTATGAGCAGGAAAAACAGTACACTGCCAACGAACCATGCAGGAAAGTTTACCCCTGTTTCAGCCGCATACAGTTGTATAACAGCAATTATTTGATAGAAAAGATCATGCATGGCAAAGGGAAAAAAAATGGCCGACAGGGAAACAATCAAAAAGGTGTCCGCCATCCTTGGAACCTTTATTCCCCACAGTTCGGTAGGAGCTAACCGTAAATTCAGATGGATGGATTTGTTTTGGCAGTTTTTTATACATTTACCACAGACAATGCAGTTGTGATTGTTATCAACCATAAACGGGTGCTGAAACATGGGGCAGCCGTGTTCTTGACCGCTGGTTCCACGAAAACACAAATGCTGGGTACAATTATTCAGGCACAGATGACGATTGGAACGCAATTCCAGAATGGATGGCATCGCAAAAATGGCATTGATTGCCCCTAAGGGACAAAGATAGCGACACCATGCCCTTCTTGAATAGAGTAAACTGAAAATTATTGAGCCTACGGTAATTGCAAGAATAATAAACCCTGAAAGAACCGGGTTTTTATAGGCATTCCAGACTATTTCCACCCAGAGAACCAATACGCATAATACCGACATTATCCAGCCTGAATAATCCTTTATCAGTTTCGGCGTTTTTCTTTTGGGTTTGACAATGGATTGTAAAATAGTGCCGGGAGTTGCCAGAGTACAAACTGAACACCAGGTTCTGGCAAGAATAAAGAAAGAAAAAAACAGAAGCGGCCAGCCAATAGACCAGGCAAGAGTAATTCCTATATTACTTTCTGCCTCTCTGGGTCCAAAAAACAGAGAAAACACAGCCAGCAGCAGCACGGCTCCAACGATGATCTGGGGAACCAAAGGATATGCCCTGCTTTCATACACTTTCCTGATACCTGGAATGCGCAGCAGATTAAATTCCCATTTCCCTTCTGTTTTTGGCAGTCCAAGTAAAATCTCGTCAGTGAGTTTTTCATCGTCTTTGGAAAGCATCACCGCCCGCTGTATAACCGACGACAACTCGGAAAGATTTCCCGGCCAGTCATAGTTCATAAACATGCCAAGCGTGTTGCGAGCAACATCCTTGATATTTTTGCCATATTCACGATTGTACCGGTCAAGATAGTACTCTATAAATCGTGGCAGATCCCTTTTGTGTTCACGCAAGGAAGGGACATGGTAATGCTGGCTATGAATAAGTTTCCACAGTTCCGGCAAAAAGTTGCCACTTTTTTTCAAGGAATGGGCTTCACTGGTACCAACAAACACCAGCCTGCACTGCAGCGCAATCTGCCTGTCACTATCCTGCCTGAAGTAAATGCCCGATTTCATAGCATTGAGAATACGTCTCTGCAGGATATGTGGCATTAATTCTGCGTGCAGAAAAACCACTGTGCCACCACAGGCCTGTTCAAGTATCCCGGTTTGTCCCATCTGAAAAAATGGCAGAGATCCTTTGGACTGTCCAAACAGTTTGTCGGGCAGGGTTTGAAGAGATTGACCGCGTAAATCAACCTCAATATACATGCCAGCAGCCGTCTCGCCGTGAGCGTGAACTTGCCGGGCAATAACTTTTTTTCCAGTCCCCTCCTCTCCTGTCAGCAGATAAGGCTCATTGTTTGCTGAAAAATCGGTGATAACCCTTTGAATTGCTTGAGTTGTTTTGGATTTTGAAACAGTCTTTTGCTGGTTACGGTCGGGGAACGGCTGGTTAAGAAGCTGTTGTTCACTGTCCCCGTGGTGTAGCAGCGCATCCTCAATTTTTGAATTATCTTCAAGTTTGGGAGCATCCTTTGCGTCCAGCTGTCCCAGAAATGATACCTGGAGTCTCTCCGCAAGAGCCACTCCAAGCTGCCGATGTATAGCAGGATTGGTCAAAAGCATCTCCTGGAAAACATCCCTGCTGAAACAGATGAGAACCAGGTCAAAAAGAGCACGTACACTCAATGATCTCGGTTTTCCGGTCAAAATTGAGGTTTCACCAAAATGTCCTCCTGCCCCAATACGCCCAACGCTTCCCTGACGCCCACCCTCTCTTTCAATGTAAAGTTCTGCTTCACCAAGCGCAATAACGTAAAAGGTGTCGCTTGCGTCTCCCTGTCGATAGACAAATTCGCCTTTGGGAACAATCGAGATAAAAGAAGCTTCTGCAAAACCTCGCACCTCCTCTTCCGAAGCATCTTTAAACAGTATGGATTTTTGCAGATTTTTTCTTACCAGCTCAGGCTTCATTTTCCCTCGCTCTCCTCAGTATCCTTCAGCTAAAAACCAACATGGTTAATCAGCCACCCCCTTTTACAGATACGATAAGACATCATTTGCTTTCTGTCGGGATAACTGAGGAAAAAATATTTTTAAAACGACAAATAACTTTGACAAGCTTTTGTTACATTTTCAAATACTTTTTTAAGGTTTCTGCAATCAATGGAGAAACAGAGTACACATCAAGCAACTCATCACTCGCCACTCCCGGGTAAGAATCAGAGCCGATGACCTTTGATATTGGACTGTTACGGAACCTCTCTCTGGCATCACCTGCCATCACCAGATGGGTTGCCATAACCACCACATCAATGGCACCTGCATCCAGACACCGCTCTGCGGTCTGAATTATGGAGCCTCCGGTTCGGATCATATCATCGCAAACTATAGCTGTTTTTCCTTTCACCACACTCGAAACCTGCCCGACGATGGTTTTATCGTGGTCATAACGATCTTTATCAGCCGCAGTGTGTGGGCAATCAAGGGTACTTGCCAATCTGGCAACCCGTTTTGAAAAGCCATAATCAGGAGAAACAAGGACATAGTTTTCAACTCCTGTTTCCCGTATTTTTTTGACGACAAGGCTTTCTGACCAGATATGTTTGGTACGGATCTCACCTGTGTGGGCATGCAATACTGCTTCAGAATGCAGGTCAAAAAAGGCAACAAAATTGGGTCTGGCCCTGTAGATCTGCCTGGTGCGGGTTATTCCCTTGGGTATTTCAAGGGAGTAGGGTTTAGCCCGTTCCATGGTTGAATACCCAAGATATGGAATAACTACATTAATGCTTGCCGCATTCCAGTAGCGTCCACCCTGAATAATATCTATCAGTTCCTGGTGGGAACTATCATCGTGGGTTGCCCCAACAATAATAAGATCCTCGCCACTCACCTCGGTTGGAAAGGCATGATACCATTCCCCATCGGCAAATTGCTTTCTGTCCATTCCCTGGTATTCGATACCAAGACAGGAGGCAATTTTTTTCCCAAGCTCTAGAGAAGCTTTATTGCTGACCAGTATCACACCAACTCCTTTTGTTTACAGAGCCGCGACGATAGCATCACCCATGGCCGCGGTACCAACCGACTTGCCGCCTTCAACCGTCAAATCTGCTGTATAAATACCTTTCTCCAGCGTTTTTTCAACCGCCCGCTCAATGGCATTGGCAGCGTCATCAAGTCCGAAACTGTAGCGAAGCATCATCGCAGCAGATAAAATTTCGGCAATGGGGTTGGCAACACCTTTTCCGGCAATATCTGGCGCCGAGCCGCCTGCAGGCTCATAGAGCCCAAATTTATCCTTGTTCAAAGACGCAGACGCCAACAGTCCCATGGAACCCGTGAGCATCGCCGCTTCATCGGAAATAATATCTCCAAACATATTGCCGCACAACATCACATCAAACTGATGAGGATCACGAACCAGCTGCATAGTGGCATTATCAATATACAGATGATTCAACTCCACATCGGGATACTCCTTTGCCACCTCAAGGACAACCTCTCGCCACAGTACCATGGTGGTCAGCACGTTCGCCTTGTCAATGGAGGTCACCTTCTTCTTTCTGAGCCTTGCGGCATCAAAGGCCATTCTGGCAATACGATCAATTTCAAATCGGGTATAGGCCATGGTGTCATAGGCCCGCTCGTCCATTCCCTGCCCTTCTCTTCCTTTCGGAGTTCCAAAATAGATATCGGAGGTAAGCTCCCGCACACACAGTACATCAAAACCTTCGCCAACAATATCAGGACGCAAGGGGCAGGCACCAGCCTGTGATTTAAAAACCTTTGCCGGCCTGAAATTACAGAAAAGATCAAAATGCTTTCTCAGTGGCAAAAGGGCAGCCCGTTCCGGCTGTTTCTCAGGTGGCAGGCTTTCCCATTTCGGCCCCCCAACAGAACCAAACAGCACAGCGTCACTGTTTTCACACAGTTCCAGAGTTGCTGCCGGTAGAGCCTCGCCATGATTATCTATGGCAATCCCTCCAACATCGGCATATTCATAGGTTAATTCAAAACCAAACTTCTGCTGGCAGGCATCAAGTACCTTGATTGCCTCTGCCATAACTTCGGGACCAATACCATCACCTGCCAGAACCGCTATTTTTTTCATCTTTTCACCTTGTATTTTTTATCCTTATCCTGACTGAACATTGTTGATTTCAAACGTAATTAAAAATCTCATTGCACCAGATGACGGAAGAACAAATTCTTTCACCGTATATTGCGATATTGTTATTCCGTAATCACTAGATGTCCTTTCAAGCTCTTCCTGCCACCGTGGCCCTTTCATACAGACAACCTGCATATTTCCATAACTGAATCTGGTCAACATCTTACAGAATGGGCCTATTTCATTCACCGCCCTGCTGACTGCATGGGTAAAACGGGATGACGAAGGCACCAAGCGTTCATCCTCAATTCTTCCATTTTTTATCTCTACCCCGTCAAGTGCCAACTGGCGAACAATATGTTTTAAAAAGCTGACCCTTTTCACCCTTGGCTCAACCAGGGTTACACCGAGTTCTGGTCTTGCCGCCTTACACACCAGCCCCGGGAAACCGGCTCCTGTTCCGACATCAAGCAGATGAACCTCCTCTTCCTGCAAAACATGCAACAAGGAAAGACTGTCAACAAAATGCTTTTCAATTATCTCCTCATCACCAGTATCCCGGGCAATAAGATTAATCTTTTTAGACCACTTTTTCAGCTCACAGAAATAGATGTAAAGGCTGTTAAGCTGTCGCTCATCAACGGAGAGAGCAATACTCTTTACACCTCCGGTCAGAATTTGTGCAAACCGATCAAAGTGCATCTCATCGTTTAAGTCGCTGTTTGACCGATCCGGCATGAGCGGTTAACGCCTCCAGATTTGCCAATCTGATAATATCTTCAGCATCATCTTCCAAAGCCTGTCTGGAATAACTGATGATCGAGCTTTTCTTTAAAAAGGTTTCAACCCCCAGGGCTGATGCAAATTTTGCTGTCCCCATGGTCGGAAGTACGTGATTTGGTCCGGCAATGTAATCTCCTGCAGCTTCTGGAGTATGACTGCCAAGAAAAACAGCACCGGCATGTCGTATAAATGGCACCTGTTCCCACGGATTTTCAATCATCAGCTCCAAATGCTCAATCGCTATCTCATTTGCCAGATCAATGGCATCTTCCAGCCTGTCAACCACCATAATCACACCGCGATCAACCAGTGATTTCAACGCGATCTCTTTTCTGGAAAGGCTTTCAAGCTGTTGTTCAAGCTCTATCGGTATGGCTTCAGCAAGGGTTTTATCCGTGGTCAACACAATTGCCAGCGCTTGGGGATCATGTTCAGCCTGAGCCAGCATATCCGCCGCCACACAGGCAGCTGAAGCAGTGTTGTCGGCAACAATCAGTACCTCTGAAGGACCGGCAATCATATCTATTTTCACCTTTCCCGACACCAGCCGTTTTGCCTCTGCGACAAACTGGTTGCCAGGTCCTACAATCACATCAACCGCAGGAATAGTCTCAGTTCCATAGGCAAGCGCGCCAATTGCCCAGGCCGAACCAGCCTTATAAATATCTGTAATACCAATTTCCTGAGCAGCCACCAACAAGCACGGGTTGATCTTTCCCTCTCGGTTCGGCGGAGTAACCAGCACCCGCTGATAAACCCCGGCAATACCTGCAGGAATACCGTTCATAAGAACAGACGAGACAAGGGGTGTTGTCCCTCCCTGTCCTCCGGGAACATACAAACCTGCGGAATCAACCGGTCTTACCAACCGACCGACAATTGTGCCGTCGTCTCTGGTCTGCATCCAGGAATCTTCCATCTCCCTTTCATGGAAACCCTGAATACGTTCTATGGCCTTGGTCAAGCTTTGTAAAAACTTGTCATCAACTTGAAGATAGGCGTCTTTCAGTTCTTCAGAACTTACCTTCAGGGTTTCGGTCGTAAGCTCTGGCGCGTCAAACTTTCTTCCATATTCAACAACCGCCTCGTCTCCTCGCTCACGAACCCGGGTAACTATCTCCTTAACCGTTTCCAAACACGATGTGTCCGGGGCTTCAAACCTGTTGAGTATCTTCTCAAGCTGCCCCTGTCCTTCTTCACTGTTACTATAAACTGGCTTTATTGGCATAATATTTTGTTTTCCCATTAAAAAACAACTACTTTCATCATCTTTTTTTCATATTTTATTCGTCCAATCACTGGCAACACTATACGCGATTTGCCAAGAATTATAAAGAGACAGGCAAAAACTCCACCAAGAATTTTTAACTGAATACACCGAACTAAAAAAATGTTCTTTGAATGGTACACTAAAAGCAATATAGTAGCCTGTTTTATTATAATGTTGCAATAAGACATTTTTTCGGTGGTCAAGCTCGATTATCAACCAATGCTTAACAAAATTGACCACTTGCGGGGAATAAATATATTCTGACATCTGGCTTTCCCATCAAGTTGTCTTATGGTTTTCAACAAATGCAAGTCAGAATATTGTTTTTTGGGAGTACATAATGAAGTTTAAACCAAAATGGATTGCCTGGGAGACCACCCGGCGCTGTAATTTATCCTGCGTACACTGTAGATCTTCTTCTGAGATGGAGGTCCATTCACATCCTGATTTCACCTTTGAACAGGCCAGAAAGACGCTTGATGAAATCAGTGAGTATGCCAATCCGGTCATGGTTTTATCAGGCGGAGAACCTCTCTTACGAGAAGATATTTTTGACATTGCTTCCTACGGTACGTCTTTAGGACTCCGGATGTGTCTTGCCACCAACGGTACCCTGGTCACTGAAAAAACCTGCACAAATTTAAGAAAAAGCGGTATCAAAATGGTTTCTTTAAGTATCGATGGGGCAAACGCGACAACCCATGATAATTTCAGAAACCAGGAAGGTGCCTTTGCCGGAACCATGGAGGCCATCAGACTTTTTAACCAAAATAATATTCCCTTTCTGGTTAACTCTTCTTTCACCTTGCGCAACAAGGATGAGATCCCGGAAATATACAAATTGGTCAAGTCTCTTGGCGCCAAGGCGTGGTATATGTTCATGATTGTCCCTACCGGCAGGGGAGAGGATATCATGGAAGAGTTGATTCCGATCAAATACTATGATGAAATTCTCCAGTGGCATTACCAGACCGAAAAGCAGGAAGATGAATTGCTCATGCGCCCGACCTGTGCCCCCCATTACTATCGCATGGTGCTGGAAAACAACAAAAAGGAAGGCGGATTCAAACGTCGCTCCCTGCAATTTTCAACCGGCGGCTCCAAAGGCTGCCTTGCCGGACAGCTCATCTGTCTCATTGATGTTGATGGCGAAGTACTCCCCTGCAGCTATTTTCCAAAGTCGGCAGGAAATATACACCAACAATCTTTCAAAAAAATATGGGAAGATTCCGAACTCTTTAGTAAGTTACGTGATTTTAAAAGCTACAGGGATAATTGCGGCAAATGCGAGTATGTGAACGTCTGCGGCGGATGCCGAGCCCGGGCATATGCGATGAACGGCGACTATTTGGGACAGGAGCCTTTCTGCAATTACACCCCCTATACAATCAGAAGAAAACAATCGTAACCAAAGAGCTTGTTTATGTTTAACGATACCTTTTTAAAAGCATGTCGTGGAGAGACCACCGACTACACCCCGGTATGGATAATGCGGCAGGCGGGAAGATACCTGCCAGAATATCAAAAGATCAGAAGCGGCCGCACCTTTCTGGAGCTGTGTAGATCACCGGAACTCTGTGTTGAAGTCACCCTGCAGCCGGTGGATATACTCAATACCGATGCGGCCATCCTCTTTTCTGATATTCTGATCCCGATGGAAGCCATGGGTTCTCCCCTTGATTTTTACGAGGGAAGAGGCCCGGTTTTTTCAGAACCGGTCAGGTCACAACAGGATCTGGACAAGCTCATCGTTCCCCATCCGCTTGAGACCATGGGTTTTGTCATGGAAACCATCAAGCTACTTAGAAAGGAATTGAAGGTTCCGCTGATCGGATTTGCCGGTGCCCCGTTTACCTGTGCCACCTACCTGATAGAGGGCGGCTCCTCCAAAGTGTTCTGGGAAACCAAGAAAATGATGTATACCCAGCCGGAGGTCTTTCATGGGCTGATGGAAAAAATCACCGAAACCACCATCCTGTATTTAAGCGAACAGGCAAAGGCCGGTGCCCAGGCGTTGCAGCTCTTTGATTCATGGGCAGGAGTTCTTGCCCCCTGTGATTTTGCGACCTATGCCCTGCCCTACGCCCAAAAAATTCTTGCCCATCTCAAGCAATACGATATTCCGCTCATTTATTTTGCCAATAACGGTGCCACCCTGCTTGACCAATCCATGACCTCTGGCGCCGATGTTCTGGGGCTCGACTGGAGGATCAACATTGGTAATGCCATCAAAAGAGTAGGGAAAATAGCAGTGCAGGGTAACCTTGATCCGTTCGCCCTTCTGCTGCCTGAAGATGAACTGAAACGACGCATCGCCAAATTGCTGGGAGATGCCAGGGACGCCTATGGACATGTTTTCAATCTTGGCCACGGCATTCACCAGTTTACTCCGCCGGAACGGGCAAAATTTACCGTGGACATGGTTCATCAATTAAGCAGTAAGTAACATGCAAGCAACACTCCCCAGCAAAACCGCATGTCTTGCCTTGATGAACAAATATGAAATGCTTGACAATATCAAGGCTCATTCGTTGATGGTGGCAAGGGTTGCGGAAACACTCTACAACGACCTTGCCGCAACCATTCCTGCCGAAAAGCTGCCCAAAAGGGACGTAGTTATAGCTGGTGCCCTGCTCCACGACATCGCTAAAAGCCGCTGCATAAAGGAAGGCTGCCGCCATGCTGAAATCGGGGCAAAGATCTGTTTTGATGAAGGCCTGGATGAGCTTGCTGAAATTGTAGCCGAACATGTTCTGCTCACCGATTACTCGTCATCCCGTTGCCACGCAGGTATTTTTCGTCCCAAAGAGCTTGTCTACTACTCGGACAAAAGAGTCAAACACGATCAGATAGTTTCCCTTGACAACCGACTGGAGTACATCATCAAACGGTACGGCAAAAACGATACCAGGATCATTGGCTATATCAAAAAAAATTTTGCCATGTGCAAGGATCTGGAACAGGCTCTTTTTTCCTTTCTTGACTATCAACCGGAAGATCTTGTCCAAAAAGCAGCCATCTCCTGACACATCAACAGCAATAAGGCTCCTTGATTACTGATAAATTGTCTATTGCATTTTTTTTGGGGTCGCACTAAGAAAGAGAGCAAAAGAATTATCCTGCACAAGAAACCCACAACAATAAAATCAGTATCTACATTTTTATGAAAACTACCTGCCAAACCAAAGAAAACAGTTTCTCCCAAAAACTGCAAAAATACTGGAAAGTTTTTCTCTACTGTACGAGTGTTCTGTTTTTCTTAATCGTAACCTATATCATTTCCAACGCCCTTTCAAAAACATACGCTGTTCGCATGACTCTGGAAACGGATCATGCCGCTGATATAAAGATTTATTTCAGCAGCAAAATACGGCATAGAGGTTTCAGTGAAGGGAGATCTGTCACCCAGGCTCTTGAAGCGAATAAAAAAACAACCCTTACATTCAAAATTCCTGCCATACCAACAACAAACCTTCGCATTGATCCTGGAAATCAACCGGGATCTTTTCGTTTCTACGATCTTGCCATAACCCAGGATCTTGGAAAAGAAACTGTTTTAAATCATAACGATATATACCAGAAGTTTCGACCAGGTAATGACCAAACCAGACTCACCTTGCACAAGGACTATGTAGAACTGGTTGCCAAAGGCAACACACCTCAACTCATTTCCAACGGTAGCTTACTGGGCATCCCCCTGCCTGTATTTATGTTTGTTCCGATACTTTTCGTAACCTTTCTCCTCTACAAAATACTTTCCGGTTATTCTGTAGAGCAACTCGTTGCATTTTTCTTCCCATGCAGAAAACAAACGTCAACCAACACATCAATCATCCAGTCTTTAGACGGGCTACGAGGGTATGCTGCCATGCTAGTAGTAGCGGAACACACCTCCCATTCGTTTCTTGGTGCCGGTCGCAGTGGTGTTCTTATTTTCTTTGCCTTGAGCGGTTTTTTACTTGCAAGACCCTTTGTGAGCAATCCAGCCAAATTATTTACTCTTTCAAATATCAGTAACTATATTCAGCGCCGTATGACCAGGATCTATCCTGTCTATATTTTTTATCTCTTCCTGGTGTACGGACTTACTTACCGTCTGGGCGACTTTTTTCTACACATCTTTTTCATTAAAGGTCTTGGACACACCTGGACCCTGCCACAAGAGATGGCTTTTTATCTTATTTTCCCGCTGATACTGGCAATTATCCACTTTATACTGCGGGATAAACTGTTTTTAACTATACCTTTTTTATTAGTCATTATTTGCGGTTGGTATAAATATGTTCCAAAATCTGAGGTCTATTTATTTGGCATGTTTTACTCAATACTGCCGTTTATGCTGCCAGCGTTCCTGTCTGGAACCTTGGTTTCCTTTGTCTACTATAAAAAATTATACAACATCCAGTTACCACAACTGGCGAAAAACGGTTTATTAGTACTTGCTCTTCTCATCATCATCATTTTTACATTTTTCTCCAATGCCCAACTTTTCAACAGCCGTGAAATATATGCGTTTACCCATCAAATAGAATTTGGTCTTGCCGCAGGTCTCATGATACTCATTCTCCTCTGCACAGGCGAAAATTTTCTGACCAAAATCTTCTCAAACCCGATTCTGGTTTCCATTGGTGTGGTCAGCTACAGCTTGTACCTGTTCCATCCCATGGTGATCAACATGGTCAAAAAACTGCATATTACAGGAGGCATGAGATTCTTCCCAACCCTGATCATCAGCTATTTTATTGCATGTTTTATTTACCATTTGATAGAACAACCACTTTTATCCACAAAGAAAAAGTAACGGTTCTTTTTTTGTGATAATTTTTGCCAAAATTTACAGGAGAAACTTATAGAATAAACGCTGATCAAACGCTTGCCACAAATTATTATTGAACGGGCTAAACGAACAATATGGCATCTTTTAATAACGACAGATTAATACTGCCATCAGGTAAATTGCCCCGTACAACAGCCCAATACATCTGGCAAAAAATACAGAAGAAACAGCAACAACTAAATGTCATTCCATTTTTCAAAACAATCCTTTTTCCAGACCATTGTTAAACATGTTTGGAATACCATACTTAAAATAAACTTTGCTTCCTAGATCTCTTCTTTATTGGGTATTTTTAACCATATTTTTACCGCACAAATAATCATCCAGGCAAACATGCTGCACAAAAAAGTCCCTGTATTCGTCCTGTCGATGGCTGACATAAATCATTGTGCTGAGTTTTTTCCGGGCAAGTTCCTCCAGAAATTGAAGTAATCTGCTTCTGCTTGCAGTATCAAGCCCCTGAGTCGGTTCATCAAGAATGAGAATCTCAGGCATTTTAATAAGGGCTCTGGCAATCAGGACAAGCCGCTGCTCGGCAAAGGTAAGACGGGTAAAAGACTGTAACCGTTTTTCATATAATCCTATCTGTTGTAACCAGAAATCTGCCTTTTGCAAGTCTTGACCGGTACAGTTTTTATACAATCCAATGGAATCGTATAGACCAGAGGCAACAGTATGAAGAGCACTGATAGATACCCGATAATTTCTGTGCAGGTCGGTACTTACTATCCCCATTCTCTCTTTTATCTCCCAAACGGATTCTCCCGTTCCCCGTCTTCTACCAAATAAAAACAGTCGGTTGGCATAGCATTTTGGGTTATCTCCGGTGATCATTTGCAAAAGAGTTGACTTCCCGCACCCATTTTTCCCGGTAATCAGCGTATGTTGTCCCGTCTCAATCTTCAAATCAAGACCGGAAAACAATTTTTTTCCTCCATAGCCGGCATACCCCTGCTCAAGGTTGACAAGGATATTCTTATCCCCATCCTGATGTTGATCTGCAACCAGAGACAATTCTTCTGCATTGAGAATATCACTTTGATAAAGTTCAGTAAGAAGTTCAGAAAATCGCCGGTCAGTTCCTGCCCCCAGATACACCAACTCCTTGTCAACAAAAACGCCTGTCTTATACACAAACGGTGGACGATCTTCAGGATTTGTCACTGCCAGGATGACCGTTTTCCCCTCTTCTGCCAACGTCCGAATAAGCAGGTTAAATTCTGTCCGACCTGTCTGATCCAACCCATCGTATGGATTTTCAAAGACAAGAATATTGACACCTGATATCGCCGCCTGCAATATCAACAGTTTCCTGCTCTGCCCGGTACTGAGCTGTCTGTATCCCTGATCGAGAAGATGCAGAAAATCAAATTTTTCAACCAACGACCGGTATTTATCCACATCACCTAAAAATTCACGGCACAAGGTTCCCGGATCCTGATAGTCAAGATAGTCGCTTTCGTCTTTACGCAACTCTTCCTCAAAAAGCGCCTGCTGTCCCTGAAAAGACACAACTACAGCGTCATGAAGATCTGGATAATCGGGAGATTTTTGATCGAAAATTGCTACAAATTCGGAGATACCAGAATGGTTGGTTCCAAGAAAGCAGTATATTTTACCTGCTGCAATGTTAAGATTACGAAGAGTAAGGGAACAGGTTAATTCATTTTTACCATCCGACTTTTTCATACGCTGAAGGGATAGAACCTTTTTGAGGATGACTTTTCTCGCCGTCAAGCATCTTCTTAATGACTTTCCATTCTGCCTTAGCCAGACGTAATTCCTCTTTTATCTTTTCCTTGTCGTGGGAAGCTGGGTTTTCAAGTTCTTTTTCCAGCCCATCTACCTTTTGCTGTGCCTTGTATAGTTCAATCGCCAATGCTCTTAATGACATACACCACCTGTACTTATAAACAACCAGAAAAATACCGAAAAGATTTTAAGACCCTACTTTGCCTCTTTAGTCAAGAAATTTATTTTTCTCTTCAGTACCACATTGCCCTCATACATATTACTTCGGCACATAACAATTTAATTTTAAATAAAAAAACTCCACAGATAGTGCATAAACCACCTGTGGAGTTTTATAAGATCAGTTTTTTAATACCGGCTACTTCATCTTCTGTAATGCGGCAATCCTGTCATCCAATGGCGGATGACTTCTGAAAAGTTCTGCCAGACCACCCTTTTTCGGTCGTATACCAAAAGCGGCAACCTGATCAGGAAGTTGGGATGGTTCATGGTGCGCTTTCAGTTTTTCAAGCGCTTTGATCATCTTGTCTTTTCCTTCAAGATAGGCAGCACCACTGTCCGCCCTGAATTCCCTTCTCCTTGAAAACCACATGACAATGATCGAGGCAAAAAAACCAAGCACCAGCTCAAGCACGATAGTAACTGCCATGTACCCCATAAAACCAAGTCCGCCGCCTTCTTCATCACCGGCAACAAAATTATCAATAATACCGGCAACTACCCGTGATAAAAAGATAACAAAGGTATTCAGGACACCTTGGATGAGAGCCATGGTGACCATATCACCACAGGCAATGTGGGTCACCTCATGGGCAAGAACAGCCTCTGCTTCGCTCTTGCTCATATTGTGCAGCAAGCCAATGCTCACAGCCACAAGGGCGTTGTTTTTATTCATTCCGGTTGCAAAGGCATTGATGTCCGGAGAATCATAAACCGCCACCTCCGGCATACCTATTTCGGCCTCTTTCGCCTGTCTGGCAACAGTATCAATCAGCCATTGCTCAGTATTGTTTCTTGGCTGTTCGATAACAACTGCCCGGGTGGATTTCTTGGCAATCCATTTAGACATTGCAAGCGAGATAAACGAACCGCCCATACCAAACAGGGTCGCAAAAACAAGCAGTCCTGATGTGGTTCTGGTATCAAGTCCCAGAATAGACATCACCACTCCAAGCAGCACAACAATGGCAAGGTTCGTCCCCAAAAACAACAATATCCGCATCATATTTTTCTCCCGATTTTCATAATTTCACGTCATAACCCGAATAATTCTCCGCAATTCAAATGCCTTGCGAGGGTATTAATTGAATAAGCAGTGTCCCTTTTCCTGTCAACAACAACCAGGAAAATCTGTCACCTTTCCTTTGCAATCGGATTACCATACTCTTTCAAAGCAAAGCACCTTAGCTCTGCGAAAAAAAAGAAAAATCGTGCTGAGCTTGCTATTCCTGCTCTTCTGGTCTATAAGTTGTGTTTCATAGTATTCAACAACCCTCTGATTTGAGTTCATCCTGTAAATCCCTTTACAGATTAAAAAAGTTTTTATTTTCAAGTGACAGGGTTGATAAATGGTACAGGTGGTCAAAATGAGTACAAAGACAAGTACAAGCACAAAAAATCTGCGGGTCGAGAAAATCGGCGGCACCAGCATGTCCAGATTTGGCGAAATTCTCGACAACGTCATTTTATCCGATGAAAATGATATCTATAACAGAATTTATGTAGTATCAGCCTATTCCGGCATCACCAATGAACTCCTCGAGCATAAGAAAACCGGACAGGCAGGCATTTTCCAAACCTTTCAAGACAGTGGCGACGGCGACGCTGCCATGCACAATCTGCAGAAAAAATTATGCAGATTGAACAAAAGTTTTGAATCAATCGGTCTGAATGTGAAAGAGGCAGACGAGTTCATTAGCGACAGGATTTTCTCCGCGCTGGATGTGCTGAAAAGCATGGATAATGTGCTTGCCTCCGGCTATGTCAGCCATCAGGAGATATTTCTGGCTGCAAGAGAGTTGCTTGCCTCCCTTGGTGAAATGCATTCGGCATTTAATTCGGCAAATATTCTACAAAACCGTGGTTATGACTCAACTTTTGTTGATCTCAGCGGCTGGCACGATCACGTTGAGCGTTCCATTGATGAACGCATCCATTTTTCTTTCAAGGATATTGATCCATCGAAAACCATCTGTGTCGCCACCGGCTACACCAAGGGCACAGAGGGCATCATGAGAGAATTTGACCGCGGCTATTCAGAGGTCACCTTCTCAAAAATTGCGGTCAGGCTGAAAGCCACCGAAGCAATCATCCACAAGGAATATCATCTCTGTTCGGGCGATCCGGCAATCATCGGTGAAGACAAGGTCAAGCCCATTTGTAACACCAACTTTGATGTGGCAGATCAGCTTGCCGATGTGGGCATGGAAGCTATCCATCCCAAGGCATCAAAACCCCTTGAAATCGCAGGAATTCCGATCAGGGTAAAAAACGCCTTTGATCCACAACACAGCGGCACCCTGATGACCAAGGGATATATCTGCCCCGAACTGAAAACCGAGGTTGTTACCGGTTCTGACCAGGTCTGTTGTCTTGAGGTGCATGACACCCGGATGGTTGGTGAAGTCGGTTTCGATATGCGGATTATGCAGGTTCTTGCCAAACACAATGTCAGCTATATCAACAAAGCAACCAACGCCAACACCATCGGCATGATTATTCATCAAAAGGATATGTCAGAAGCACTGGTGAATGACCTTAACGCCAAGTTTGAAAAGATCACCACCCAGGAATCGGCCATTGTTTGTGCAATTGGCTCAAACATAGCCAAACCGGGAATTCTTGCCAAAGCGACCCGAGCATTGGCAGACTCCAAGATCAACATTATCGCTATTTCACAAACTGCCCGACAGACCAATATGCAGTTTATCATTGAGCGAAAGCACTTTATAGAGGCTCAGCGGGTGCTGCACCGGGCCTTGTGCGAAAACGGATCCATTGCCTAGTTCTACTGTAAACAAACCCGTCTCGCCTCAGATCACACTGATGGTGGTTTCCGCGGTGCAGTTTCTCACACCTTTTCTGGCATCAGCGGTATCGGTGGCGTTGCCGGTTATCGGCAGGGAGTTTCATGCCGGTGCCGTTCAACTAAGCATCATCCAGTCCATCTATATCCTGGCAGTTTCGGCCATGATTCTGCCCATCGGCAGATTTGCCGACATCCACGGCAGGAAAAAGGTATTCGTGTCCGGTACCTTTCTGGTCATGTTAGCAACCATTCTAATCACCTTTGCTGTCAACATAGAGTTTTTCATCCTGTTCCGATTCATTCAGGGGATGGGTGCTGCGATGATAACCTCAACCAGTCTTGCCATTCTCACCTCGGTATTCCCGAAGGAAAAACGGGGTAAAGCCATGGGAATTATTGTTGCAGTTGTCTATGTTGGATTGGCCACCGGACCAACTCTTGCCGGTTTTTTAATCACCCAGCTTGGCTGGCGTTGGGTATTCTACACCATTGTCCCGATTGAGTTCGTTGCCCTTTTTCTCAGTCTTATTTATCTTCGCACCGAATGGTATGGTGAAAAGGGTGCAGCCTTTGACCTCAGAGGTTCTATTGTTTACGTTTTGTCCCTGACCTGCATGATGGTTGGCGGCTCTCTGGCCGGCAAGATGGATTATGGTCTTGCTCTGATCTTTCCAGGGATTCTTGGCCTCTGCCTTTTCCTCAATCTTCAGTCAAAAACGGTCTCCCCGCTCATTGACACCACTCTTCTGCGCACCAATCATGCTTTCACCCTGAACAGCCTGGCAACACTGATTAATTACGCGGCATCTTTCGGCACCATCTTTCTCTTCAGTCTTCATCTGCAGGATGTGGCAGGATTAACTGCCCAGCAAGCTGGATTCATTTTAATCGTACAACCGGTGGTTCAAGCCTTCGTCGCCCCCACTGCAGGAAAACTTGCCGATAAATATCCCCCGGCATTTATTGCCACCCTCGGGATGTTTTTCTGTACCGTAGGTCTTGCCATTTCCGCCACCATCGACACCGAAACCACCCTGCCCGCAATCATCGGTATTTTTGTTTTCATGGGCGTTGGTTTCGGGCTTTTTTCATCACCAAACATGGTTGCAATCATGGCAAGTGTGGAGCAGGAGTTTTATGGTGTTGCCTCAAGCATTATTGCCACCATGCGATCCCTCGGGATGCTGGTCAGTATCGCTTTAATTACAATCATCATTGGCAATGTTTTTGGAGATCAACCAATCACTCAGGCAAACAGCCCACTCTTCGTTTCTGCAATGAAAACATCTTTTTTCCTCTTTACAGTATTGGGAATAATGGGAATTATATTCTCACTCGGAAAAGAAAACATACTCAACAAACTCATCAGATCAAGGAGGTAATATGCAGCTTCAAATTGACAGGGAAGCGTTGGAACTTGCGTTTAAAACCCTGCTGACCTGCGGTTGTCCGGCAACAGATAAGGAAGAAAAAGCCCTGTTTGATCTCCTCCAGGCAACACCGGAAGGTCACCCCATAGAATACGGGCAGGTTCTTAACATCTTTCCACCCAAGGCAGAAACTGCCTTCCACAGACTTGCCGATTTTACCCTGTGGCAGGCATCACCTGATACCGATCCGGTTGTCATCACCAAAGACCTTGCCCTGCGACATTTTGCCTCCAGTTTTCACTGGAACCACGTGGTCGTACACGTACTCGATAATGCGTATAAAAATATCTGCTCCATTCCCCTGTGGTTTCTAGCCCATATGTTACTTCCGGTAAAAGTTCTTTCTGTCAGTGATGACAAGGTTTCAGCGGCATACCAGTACGATGGCGGTGAAATCATCATAGAAAATCTGTTTTGTCCAGCCTCTTACCAGGCAGAACCTGGTCAATTCTGGGCTGCACACTTTGCAGGTTTACTGTGTCAACTTGACAACGAAGAGCTGAAACTGACCTCGTTCATGACCGAGTCAAACAGAATGCTGGTTCAATTTCGACAGGAAGTCCAACAGATTGATTACAAAAATTTTGAACGTTATGGCGACTACATGTCATTTTGTAAACAACGGTACCAGAAATATTACAGCGACGATTTCGCTCTTACTCACAATGTATTATAAAATCTCATCTCTTCTACTGATTGTTCTTATGGTACTTTTAAACGGTTGCGACTCTTCTGAACTTGAGCCCATTCCACAAGATGGTGTTATCCTTGCCTTTGGTGACAGTTTGACCGAGGGCATGGGTACATCAATAGACAACAGTTATCCAGCGGTGCTGGCAAGGCTTACCGGCATGAAGGTGATCAATGCCGGGATTTCAGGAGAAACCACAGACAGGGGGCGACAACGACTTGCCGATGAACTGGATCAACACAGCCCCGACCTGCTTCTTTTGCTGGAAGGTGGTAACGACATCCTGCAACACCGTGAAGATTCACAGACCAAGGCAAATTTGAAAACAATGATAGAAATGGCACTGGATCGAAACATTCCGGTTGTTTTGATCGGAGTTCCAGATAAACTGGGATTGTCCAACTCTGCCGCTCTCTATCACCAATTGGCTGATGAATATCAGGTGATTTTTGCCGAATCATTGCTCAAGTCCCTGTTTGTCCAGCCATCACTGAAGTCGGATTATATACACTTCAACACCGAAGGATACCGTAAAATGGCAGAGGGAATTCATGAGATTCTTCTTGATCATGGAGTGTTGCCCTAAATCAATCGTTGCCGGATAACACCAGCTATCAGGATTAAACCATGTCCATCCAATCATATTTTATGGCAAAGTTTTATGACAAGGCCATGCAAAGTGTTGAGAAGTCATGTCTTGCCAAATGGCGCCGTGAGATTCTTGCCGATATTTCAGGAGATGTGCTCGAAATCGGCTGTGGTACCGGTGTAAACCTCGCCTACTACCCAGCAACAGTTTCCAGGCTGACCCTGACTGATATGGACGCGCACATGCTGAAGATGCTGGAAGAAAAGGCTGCAAACGGCTCTCAGAAAAAGTATACTGTCAGGTTATGCTCTGCTGACACCCTCGACTTTCCTGATAATTCGTTCGATGCAGTTGTTTCAACTCTTGTTCTCTGTTCGGTACAATCGGTTTCCGTAAGTCTTAACCAGATAAAACGCGTCTTAAAACCAAAGGGCAAGTTATACTTTATTGAGCATACCATAAACCACGATCCACGTATTATGAAGTGGCAAAAACGACTGCAACCACTCTGGAGTACGGTGGCAGGCAACTGCCACCTGACCCGCGACACACGAGAACTTCTTTTGCAAACAGGCTTTACCTTCGAGTCTTTTGAAACAACAGCTTTTCATAAAGCACCAAAACTCTTTTCTCCGGTAATCAAGGGCGTTGCAAAAAACAATAAGGAGAACATCTGAGAACAATATTTTTCTCCGAGGCAATTGTCCCAGCCCCAGACTCTATGTAATAAATTTGCGAATATTGATTATCTTTTTTAACCTGCTATACTCTTTTATTATGTAAAAAAAATTCTCAGGTCATTGAGCAGCCATCTCATTGACCTGACAATGATTACATTCTGATCCCGCACAATGGAAATCAGATTTGACTGCCAATATTTATCAGCAAAGGAATAGCATCATGACCATAGATTTAAACACCGCCTTGCTTGTTTTTGCGATGCAAGAAGAATCGCAAGGACATTTCAAAGATTACCAGGTTCTCCACACGGGTATAGGCAAGGTTAATGCATCATACGCCCTGACCAAAGCCCTGGCTAAAAACAAACCTTCCATGGTCATTAACCTGGGAACTGCTGGAAGCCAGACATTCCCGGCAGGCTCTGTTGTCTGTTGCTCCCGCTTCGTACAAAGGGATATGGACGTACAGGCATTGGGTTTTGAACCTTTTCAGACACCTTTCTCAGACGTTCCTGTGGTTTTGCAGTATGGAACAACGGTTGACGGCCTGCCATCTGGAATCTGTGGCAGCGGCGACAATTTCGATACCTCCCATGGTATTACAGCATACGACCTGGTTGATATGGAGGCGTATGCACTGGCACTCATCTGTCAACAGGAAGACATGCCTTTTCTCTGTCTAAAATATATTTCTGATGGCGCCGATGAAGATGCGTCAACGGACTGGGCTGAAGCTTTGGACAATGCAGCAAAGGCTTTAAAAAAAGCACTTTTAGCCGTTTAAAACCTTGTAACCAAAACAATCCTGATTGACCGAAACAAATGGGAACGGTTCATGTGCTCTCTCTGTAAAAGGGACAAGAAAAACAATAGCTTAACATGGTCAGTATGATTGCAAAACAAATGTCAAAAGATACTATTTTTGTTTCTTTACGTTTCTTGGTTGCAGCTGTTTTCCTCTTTTCCATCGGCTTGGCGCCGGTAAAGAAATGCTGTGCCATTTCACCCGAGGAAATTTTGGTTGTTGCCAATAAAAAGGTAGCCAAAGGAATAGACGCAGCCACATATTATGTTAAGGCAAGAAACATCCCGCCCGAGAACGTCCTGCAGATAACACTCACCACCGAAGAAACCATGAGCCGTGAACAGTATGAAAACGTACTCAAACCACGGGTTATCGAAAAAATAACCGCCCTTGAAACAAAAAACTTAACCCCGATAACCACGGTTGTACTAATGTATGGAATTCCGTTAAAGATTAACGCAGACAAGGTGGAACAGGAAGCCCCTCCCGGTGAAATTATTAACAGTACCAAAGCATCTGTCGACTCCGAACTAATGCTTGCAAGAAAGGATGGATACAAGTTGAAGGGCTGGATTGTAAATCCATACACTTTCGCCACTTCAAATCAGGAGCCAAAGCTATATACAGACGAAGTGCTCCTGGTTTCCAGGCTGGACGGTCCAGACCCAACCATGGTCAAAAGAATAATAGACGACTCTATTGCTGTAGAAAAGAAAGGATTGCGGGGAAGGGCATATTTTGACGCACGCTGGCCTATGCCAGAAGAAAAGGAACTCTCGGGATATGCGTTTTATGACAAATCATTGCACAGAGCAGCACAAAACCTGTCCAATCTGGTACCAACCTATATAGATGATAAGGAAAAACTTTTTCCTGTTAATGGCTGTCCACAGGCGGCACTGTATTCCGGCTGGTATTCACTTGCCAAATATGTGGACAGTTTTCAATGGTTAAAGGGAGCCGTTGCCTACCACATAGCCAGTGCAGAATGTCAAACCTTACGTGATAAAACAAGTGAAATCTGGTGCCTGAAAATGCTTGGCAAAGGTGTAGCAGCCACCCTTGGGCCGGTTAATGAGCCATATGTGGAAGGCTTCCCTCCTCCTGACAAATTTTTCACCTATCTTGTACAAGAACACAGAAGTCTTGGAGAATCCTACCTTTATTCTATTCCCTTTCTGTCCTGGCAGATGGTGTTGATCGGTGACCCTTTATACAGGCCATTTCCACCGAAAGAACAATAAAAGATATTGCCGATTATTTTCAGGATTGCTTACCTGGCTTCCAACCTTTCTGACTCATACAGTTTTACTGACGACATGACTGATAAAAACGTATAAAGTCATCAACATGCTCTCTTTTGGTTGCCCACGAAGTAACAAGCCTGACCGCAGAGTATTGTTCGTTTACCTTGCTCCACACATAAAAGCCAAACTGCTCTGACAGCTTTTTAATCAACTGATCGTTTAAAATGGGAAAGATTTGATTGGTTGGTGAATTGATCAAAAAGGTAACCCCTTCTGCTGCCAGTTTTTCAGCCAGCAGTTGTGCCATTGCATTGGCATGTCCGGCAAGTTCCAGATACAGGTTGTCTTTGAGCAATGCCTCAAATTGAATACCAACAACCCGCCCTTTTGCCAACAGGGCGCCGCGCTGTTTAAGATAATAGCGCAAGTCCCTATTTACCTCCAGATTACGCACCACCAAGGCTTCTCCAAGCAGTGCACCATTTTTGGTACCTCCAATAAAAAAGGCATCGGTCAACTCATAGACTTGCCGCAATGTCAGTTTGCTCTCCTTACACGCTAAAGCCGCCCCCAGACGTGCCCCATCAAG
>PDWI01001813.1_pt1 | contig 33269 bp, 32 predicted proteins | sample 1430891 | NCBI WGS metagenome assembly PDWI01 (sample SAMN01162508, study PRJNA174530) | Oral metagenome, whole genome shotgun sequencing project. | biome: Marine environment; feature: Marine mammal; material: Swab sample of the gingival sulcus; isolation source: swab sample of gingival sulcus... | reverse complement strand
TCATTGCGATAAAGGAGATAGAACTCACGCATATAAAAGATATTACGACGAGAAAATCCTGAAATTTCGGGAAATTCTGCCCGTAAATCCTTAGCCAGTCGTTCTGCAATGGCCGTTCCCTGTTCATCGCTCTCCTGACGTTCGACAATAATTCACCCAATATCCCAATACAGACAAACCAGCTCTTTGTTTACCTTTTTGAGTGCTGCATATTGGGCGTTGTGGATACGCTCCTTTACCTCACCCAGTAAGGCCGAGTAGGAAGATATATCCCGAAAGGCGGTAAGAGATGGTTTTTCTGCCAATTTATCACTCCTGCAACCGTTTTCGTTAGACGTATCAAACCGCCTTATCAAGCCGCTCCAGCAATAACGCCTTTTCTGCGGCCTGCATCTCTGCATCCCAGCCGGTTTCCTGCGCCATCAGGGTAATCACCCGGTCGGCGGCCTCCTTGCTGGCGGCAAAGTCAAGCAGGCCAAGAGGCAGGCGGCGGATAAGCATATCGGCGGCATGGATAGCCATATCCTTACGCACCGCATGGATAATCTCTGCCTCGATATAGGGATAATCCTGATGCACCCTTGCACCATAGCCCTCATTTTTGGCAAGTTCGGCAAGCTCTGCCGCCTGATCGCCATAGAAGCGGTTAAGATGGACGGCGATATCCTCCTCCAGGGAAAAAGTATCGACCAGATGCTTAAACCCGTCGGCAGAATAGGCAGCACCACCCACTATCGGCAGCTCTTTGGTTCGACACTCCCCGGCATGAGTAAGGGAAAACTCCTTTACCACCATATCGACAAGCTCTTCTGCCATCCGCCGATAGCTGGTCCATTTACCTCCCGAAATGGTAACCAGCCCCGATGAATTTTTTACCATCACATGGTTTCTTGCCAATTCCTGAGTATTTTCCTTATCCGGATCCATCACCAGGGGCCGCAAACCCGACCAGACCGCCTTGATATCGGCTCTGGTAACCCCCATGGTAAAGTAGTTATTTATATGACGAAGCACATAATCAATATCCTCTTCACTCACTTCCGGTCGCTCACGCACCCTATCCGGCTCATCGGTGGTGCCGATAATGGCATGGTTTTCCCACGGGATCACAAACAGCACCCGGCCATCTTCAGTCTCTGGAATCATCAGACCCGTTTCCGGCGGGGCAAAACGCTTATCCAGAACAATATGGATACCAGAACTTACCTTTAACATCTCCTCAGCATCCGGCTCATCCATCTTACGCAGGCCGTCGGTAAACGGCCCGGTGGCATTAACCACACACCTTGCCTTTATATTGAACTCTTCACCCGTCAGGCAATCCTTGGCGAGGGCTCCAACAACCTTGCCTTCCTCTTTCAGCAGATCAACCACCTCAAGATGATTTGCTATAACCGCCCCCTCTTTAGCTGCTGTTTTCAGCAAATAAAGAGTCATACGGACATCATTGAACTGACCGTCATAATAACTCACTCCGCCCTTGAGTTTTTTTTCATTGACCATCGGAAAACGTGCCAGCACCTCCTTTTTGGAGAGGAATGACGATGCACCAAGGCTCCACTTGCCGGAAAGCCAATCATAGAGTTTCAGACCGATAAAGACCTGCGGCACATCAATCCACGAATAAAGCGGCGTAACAAAAAAAAGCGGGGCAGCCAGATGTGGTGCATTTTTCAGGAAAATGCCGCGCTCATGCAGCCCCTCCTTAACCAGTTCCCACTGCTCACGATCCAGCCGCTTGACCGCCTTTTCCAGATACCGCACCCCGCCATGCACCATCTTGGTACTCCTTGAGCTGGTGCCTTCGGCAAAATCACGCATTTCAACCAGTGCCGTTTTCAGTCCGCGGCTGGCAGCATCAAGGGCAATGCCAGAGCCTGTTGCCCCGCCTCCGACCACCAAAATATCAAAAACGCTTCCTGCCTGCAAAGCTGCTACGGATTCTTTTCTGTCCATGATTTTCCTTTTCTATTTTTTTTAAATTAGGAATCTTAATTATCTATTTAGATGAGTAAAATGCTGGTTATTCAATCCAGTCCAATGTCCTTGCAACCGCCTTCTGCCATTGGGCATAACCTTTAGTACGCAGACTATCATCTGCTGAAGGCTGCCAGGTTTTATCAATACCCCAATTCTGCTGCAAATCATCCTTATTCCGCCAATATCCCACCGCCAGACCAGCGGCATAGGCGGCACCAAGGGCAGTGCTTTCAATCACCATCGGACGGGTTACCGGCACCCCAAGAATATCGGCCTGTAGCTGCATCAATAATTTATTGGCCACCATACCGCCATCCACCCGCAGCTCTTTAAGGCTCACCCCGGAGTCGGCCTCCATCGCCTCCAGCACCTCTTTGGTCTGAAAGGCCACTGCCTCAAGCGAAGCACGGGCAAAATGGCCGCGCTTGATATAGCGGGTCATGCCGACAATAGCACCACGGGCATCGCTGCGCCAATGGGGGGCAAAAAGCCCGGAAAAGGCAGGGACAAAATACATGCCGCCGTTATCCTCCACCATTCTGGCAAGGTTCTCCACATCGGCAGCGGTATTGATCAGGCGCATATTATCCCGCAGCCACTGAATAACTGCCCCGGCAATAGCAATGGAGCCTTCCAGGGCGTAAACCGTCTTTTCATTGCCAAATTTATAACAGGTGGTGGTCAATAAACCGTGTTTTGATTGAACAATCTCCTCCCCGGTATTCATCAGCATAAAACAGCCGGTACCATAGGTGTTTTTTGCCTCCCCCGGAGCAAAGCAGACCTGGCCAACGGTAGCCGCCTGCTGATCACCCAGATCGCCCGCCACAGGAATCACGCCATGAAAGGGGCCGTTGGCATCGGTCATCCCATAAAAATTAGGGTCAGATGAGGGGCGAATCTCAGGCATCATTGCCGGTGGGATTCCCATAACCGCCAGCATCTTTTCATCCCAATTACAGGTGGCAAGGTTCATCAGCATGGTGCGGGAAGCGTTGGTTACGTCAGTTATATGGGAGCCGGTCAGATTCCAGATGACCCAGGTGTCCATATTGCCAAACAGTGCCTCGCCCTTTTCAGCATCTTCCCGCAAACCGGGAACATTATCCAGCAGCCACTTAATTTTGGGGCCGGAGAAATAAGTGGCAAGGGGCAGACCGGTCTTATGCCGATAGCGATCCATCCCTTCTGCTCCGGCAAGCTCTGCACAGATCTTGTCGGTTCTTGCATCCTGCCAGACAATAGCATTATAGTAGGGGCGACCAGTTTTTCTGTTCCAGACCACGGCGGTCTCCCGCTGGTTGGTAACGCCGATAGCGGCAATATCGCCTGCCACCAGCCCCGCCATCTGCATACTCTCATGGATACAGCGTTTAGTGCGGTCAAGAATCTCCAGAGCGTCATGCTCCACCCAGCCCGGCTGCGGGTAAACCTGCTGATGCTCTGCCTGTTGAGAGGCAATTATCTCACCGGATTTATTAAAGATAATGCAGCGGGAACTAGTAGTTCCCTGATCAATTGCAGCGATATATTGGGTCATAATTTCTCCTCTTGTCTATTCTCTTCCCTGCATTAAAAATGGTATTGATAACGCAGAGTTCACCGGCGAGTAACGAAGCCGATGAAATGACTTGTCAAAATATGAATCTAAAGCATTTCCCCATGCACATCCCAACCTTGGGTTTGCGTTTTATAGAGTGCTCTCATTCTTCTGTAACCAACCGCATGATCGCTTCTAAAATTTACAAGTTTAAGCCATTTGTTTTTTTCATATTGCTCGATAGTTCTAAAATATTCATCAATGTTAACATGTTTCCCCAAGTTCTTTCCTGCAAATAAGTAAAGCATTCCCATTACTTCATCCGGTGCATAATAGGAAGCTACTCTGTCAGCAGTATATTCTTGCGCTCTTATCACAGATTTATTAAGGAACAACATTGTCATAATTGGCTGACAAATCAGCCTGCGAAGGTTTACATGGTTGCACTTCACATGACCTAATTCATGTGCCATTACAAATTTAAGAGCTCCAAAATTACCATGAACGTAGGCTATATCGACAATGTCACTATGTAAAACAACGTATTTTTCATACAAGGCACATTTTGCAGCGAAAGCATTCATTACACCATTGCCATTTACTAAATAAAGCGGAGGTACAGGATTTTCTGTTCCGTTCTTAAAACCCATTTTTAATGCCAGCTCATGATAGATTTCATAGAGTTCAGGAAATTGCCTTTTAGTTAATTCAATACCATTGCTTATTTTTTGGAAATACAAATATCTTAAAACGAATACCGCAAAAACCGGACTGAGTAAACCAAGAAGAACCGTTGTTGTCCACTCTTTCAGTTCCCCATCCGTAGCAATAACAAGAAGACAGCCAACAGTAACTAAAGCCGTTAACACGTATCCCAAAGTTAATAGCGGCATCTCTGCTTTATGTCTAAACTCTTTTATACTCGGTTCTTGACTATCTTTTTTGTCCATTTTTACCTTCCGTCCTATTGTGTTAAAGATTCATGTAAGTGAACATCTCTCTGCGGATAGGGTATTTCAATATTACTTTCCTTGAATTGATGCCATATTTTTCCCAAAACCTCATTTCGTACTAATAACCGGTTCGATTTATGAACATCAATATAGTACTGGATACGATAATTTATTGAAGAGTCTGCATACTCCCATAAAATCGCTACAGGCTCAGGCGATTGTAAAACATTTTTGTTTTCTTGCATAATCTTTTTTAAGGTAGCTATGACCAGCTCCGGCTCACTATCATATCCTGCGCCAATATACAAAACAGTTCGTAACGTAGAGTTGCTGTGAGTGTTGTTGATAAAACTGTTGCTAATTGCATTAGCGTTAGGGATAACGACTTCCTGTCGGTCAAAAGTCTCCATTGTAATGGCACGCATACCTATACCTTTTACCGTCCCTTCGTAAGAATCAAGGAGAACCCAGTCCCCATTGCGCAACGGTCGTTCAATTAACAAAAGAATCCCCGATATAAAATTTTTAGCAATATCCTGTAGTCCCAATCCCACACCAACACCTAACGCTCCCGCAAAAACAGCCAACGAAGTTAAATCAATTCCCAGTATATTTAAGGTAATCAGTAACCCAAATAATGTTGCTATATATTGAGTAAAAATAGAGAGTGAACCACGAATACCCAAATCCTGAATCCGTGCATAAATCCAGTTGTAACTAAAAGATTTAAGCCAGTGCGAAATTCTAAAAACCAAATAAAGAGCGATTATTGACAGTCCTATCATTTGTAGAGTGATTTCCGATTTACCTACTTTGACCAAGGGGGTCTGAATAACAAGAAGAAAATTAACAACCAGATAGTTAGTTTTATTTAGCCCCAGATTGGAAAATATTTTCGTACTAACTATCCAAACCCATAATATTTTTGCAATGGTAGATAAAGGCGAAACAACATCAGAAGCAATAAAAGCACCATGTCGGAGATGTTTTAGACTATACAGTTTTAAGTTCTTGCGAAGATAATTGATAAACTTGAATCCTGAAGATAAAAAGAAAATATAAAGTAATCCCTCCCATACATAGCTTAACCCGGCCCGGGCAAAATGACTAAACCCTGATAAGCTTATAATACAAATTGAAATAACAAACCAAGGCAGTACCTTAAGCATTTTTTCATAAACATCATGTATCCTGTTGGTCCTTTGACTACTGTCGGAAAAGTAATGAAAAAAATTTTTTCTCTCTGTCCAAATAAATACTGCGAGGGACAACATAAACCATTTTTCATATAAAGAAAGCACTGTTAAATCAACAGAACTGACTCGTGCAAGGTTATATGATATTGCGGACATTACTATCAGAGAAGCAAAAAAATATCGATAAAAATTGTTGTTTTTGGAATGTATAACAAAAATCCATATTATCAATGCACTTGTTCCATAAATTAAAGTCAGAAAAATTTCATTGCTTGGATAAGATATTTCGCTGGCATATATAAAGCAGATCAAAAATGATGCAAACATAAATGCGTAGCGGTGATTTTTTAGTATAGAAAACAAGATAAGTATAATATCATTTTTGTTTTCTTCCTTATCTTTAAGCGGGCGAAAAAAAGCGAAGTGTTTTGTTCCATAAAAAACTCCATATAACGAACCGGTTATTATCAAAAACATGATAAGAGTAATCAGTATTGTTGACAGCGATTTTTCCTTGATTTTGTCAAGCAATATTTGGAAGCTAATCCGGAATTGATAGCATATTTTTTGTAATGATTCCGGAACCCCTTTGAACGCTGACTTTAGGTTACTGCCTGTATACAAATCATCAAGGGAAAACATAATTTTCTGTCGTCTTTTATTAACTTCTTCACCGTAAAATACCATTTGCTTTTTGAGTAACAACTCCTGATGTCGAAGAGCCTGCTCTCTTTGGGAAAAAGCATTTTCCAATAACTGTTGCTCACCTCTGATATCAACATATTTTTCCAATTCAATCTTTTTATTTTTAAGTACCCCCCTTAATTCTTCAAGTATCTTTTTTTTCTCAATCATTGCAAGATACTGTTTTTCGAGAGTACTGAATTCTATACTGTCCAATGGGACTTCCTCTATGTCAAGTGTTTGTTGTCCCATCAGTTTTATTAACGATTTATCAATACCAACAAGCCACAGCCGTACCTGTTTTTCGTAGATATTTTTTTGATCTTCATCAGCTTGGACTATGCTGATGCTCCCGTGATTTTGATTAAATCGATTTTGCAGGTCTTCAATTTCACCACGCAACCTGTTCTCTTCTTTTTCTAATTCCAAGTTATTGTAAGTCGAAGATGAGCGTTTTTGACGTTGCAGAAGCATTGCCGAACGCCAATGCGTTAACAAGTCATGCCCCTTCTCCAATTTGATAAGCTGTTGAGATGTTTTTTGTTTTTTAATTTTCAGTTGTTTTTCTAATGTGTTAATTTCAGTTTCAAGAGAAGCAAATAAAGTCCGGTTTGAAGCTGTTAAATCATCACCGTTAACCGGATTAGCTATGAGCTGTTCTACATTGAGATAATTGTTTTTTAATTGTTGTAATTGTATCTCTACTGCATCGAACTCAGTAGCTTTCTGTCTAATTTTTTCTATTTGCCCCTTTATTCTTAAATGCTTTTCTTTTAATTTATCAATCTGCTTTTGTGTAACGGCAACAGATTCTTCTTCCTCCAATAATTTTATTCGTTCATCAATATTTTTTTCGTTAACCGGCAAGTCTGTAAGTAGTGATTGAACTGTATTTTCATCAAACTCTTCATTAAGTTTTTCTTCCAATTTTTCGGTCTGCTTTGCAAGCAGTACAATTTGCCCGTTAATTGGATTTGATTGCTGTTCTGAAGACAGCACCTCCGCATTAATAACAGGCTGTATTATCGGTTGCTCTGCAACAGATAATACAGGTTGTAAAATACCGATAAAAAAACCAAATAAAATAAATATTTTCTTCATCTTCACTCCTTACATTTTATGGTGTGTCTGTTCAATACATTTGCTCATCATTTATTTTAACACATAGTTCACCGTTAGCGGTAACTGTCCAGTCTGTTATGTATTTTGCGGAGCAAACATGATAATTACCATACCTAAAAGAGCTATGCCGGAACCTGCAAGATCCCACACGGTTGGCCGAATACCATCCACAGCCCACAACCATAAAATAGCCGTACATATATAAACTCCGCCATAAGCGGCATAAACTCTACCTGCTGCGGTTGGATGCAGTGATAACAGCCAGGCAAATGCAGCAAAACTAAACGCAGCAGGCACCAACAACCAAAAGGATTTCCCCTCACGCAGCCAAAGATACGGCAGATAACAGCCAATAATTTCAGCTAAGGCGGTAAGTAAGAAAAGACCTATAGTTTTTATTTCAAACAAGATCTGAAACCTCTCTAATTGATTTACACATGCCGCATAGCGGGTAAAGCACTGGCTGTTTTGAGCTCAATAATGATATCGTGCCTGTACAAAATTAACTTTTTCATTGGCAACAACATAAACCAAGCGGTGTTCTTGGGTTATTCGACGAGACCAAACACCGCAGCCGAGAAATTTCAAAGGTTCAGGTTTGCCAATGCCGTGAAAAGGATCCCGCATAACCGATTCTATCAACTCAAAAATACGAAGAGCAGTCTTTCGGTCTGTTTTAACCCAATATTTCAAATCCTCTCTAAATTCAGGCTGAAATACAGATTCTCTTTGTGCTTGCAGGCTGAAGACCCTCTTATTCTTTTTACTCAAAGCCAACCTCAGCCCGGAGTTCATCAATTGTCTGCGAAGAAAGAGAGCTATCTTTAACCCTGTTTAGTGCTGTTAAAAGCCGCTTTGCGTTTTTCGGAGAGCGGAGAAGATGCACCGTTTCAAGCACACCAGAAAGCTCATCTGCACTTATCATTGCGACGTCTTCATATCCACGACGTTGAATGATCACAACTTCTTTGTTCGCCGTAACCTCATTCATTAAGGAAGCCAGATTAGCTCGAGCATTAGTGTATGTGGTTTGTATTGACATAATCCCTCCTTTTTTTTTGTACAGATGTACAGTACATATTCAGAAAGAAAAGTAAAAGGAATATTTTTCATAATTTCAGTGTTGAACCCGGCAGCCAGCAAAATCATCATGCCCAAAACAATATTTCCTTTCAAGCTCAAAATATATACCATGCGGCAACTTCGGCATCTCGAACAACTTGACACATTTTGGCTGGAAGTGTAAGTATTTTTTGTCCTGGCCGGATTATAAAGGCGTAAACATAATAAAATCACAAGCCATTATGAAGCGTTCAGAAATTAACTCATATATTCAGGAAGCAAAAGAACTGTTTGCTTCAATCTCTTTCAAACTGCCGCCCTTTGCCTACTGGACACCTGCCGACTGGCAAAACAAGGGCCGGGAAGCAGACGAAATCCGTCATAACAAGCTGGGCTGGGATTTAACTGACTATGGCGAGGGGGATTATAGTAAAACAGGTTTGCTGCTGTTCACCATCAGAAACGGTAATTACAATCAGGCGGAAAGATACCCGAAGGGCTATGCCGAGAAAATTATGATCGTCAAGGAAAACCAAGTCTGCCCCATGCATTTTCACTGGAAAAAACGGGAAGATATTATCTGCCGGGGGGGCGGCAACTTGGTCCTGGAGCTTTATCTGGCAGATGAGAATGAAAATATCTGCAACCGTAACTTTCAGGTCAGCGTTGACGGAGTAAGAAAAGAATGCAAGCCGGGGCAGAAAATCATCCTGACGCCAGGCGAATCCATCTGTCTTGAGCCATATCTTTACCATCGTTTCTACGGCCAAGAAGGGTATGGAGCCGTGGTGGTCGGCGAGGTGTCAGATGTAAACGATGATGACAACGACAACCGCTTTCACACTCCCCTGAAAAGGTTCCCCAAAATTGAGGAAGATGAGCCGCCCGTCCACTATCTCTGCAACGAATATCCGTAGATATTACCAAAAAGTAAGGAACAGGCTGCCTTTACCGGACTTTTTACTAGGAATCCCCTGCGGGTGAATAAATCCCGGCAGCAAATAAATTTTCATCTTTTTTCTGCCATACAGATTTTCTGGATATTCCTGAGCCAAGAGCAGGTTCCAGTCTTTTTCAAGCGATGGGGTAATTATCGGCCTTGTCGGTAGTGCCGCATTGCCTGAAACAACAGGTTCAATAATCTCTTCGGCCAGGGCTTCAATAACTCCAGCATGTCTTTGACGGAAATCTGTCAGGGCATCGGCCACCAGGGGGAAATCCCGTCCTATGCTGGCCGGAAGATTTATCATCTCAAGTAGATACGGCTCATTGCCGGTTTGCTCACGGCAGGCATCAAAGATAAAATCCGCAGCCTCTTCCCTGGTAGACAGCCAGACCGCAGGTTCACTAAAAGGCTTATCTCCAGCCAGTTCCAGCCATGAGCGGCATCTATTTTTCATCATTGCCGGATTCGGGGCATTGAGCCTTTGCTGAATATCCATCAATTCCTGAAAGGGATTATCCTCTTCTTCTCCATTTTCGCCCTGCAGCCTTTTGAAAAGCTGAAGTTCCTGCTCATCCAGAAAGGATAGCTGCCCGGCCAGTTCTTCTTCTTCCCGATCAAGGATTTCAGCCAGAGCCAGTATCAACCTGGCTCTCCAAACCGCATTCCGCCTGGTTTCACCCGGAATACTTTTATTATCATCCCCGCTGCTTCCCAGCAGAGCGGCCAGGATGTCTCCTTTATGCTCTTCTTTCCCTGCTTCCTGCATACCGGCAATGGTCAAGGCTTTTAGCTGATCGGCATAATCATCCTTACGCAGCTTAATATCCCTGATCAATCCGGCAAAACGGCTTCGTTCATCCCCAAGCGGTATCGGAGTATGGGCTTGACAAAGATTATACCGAGTGAATATATCAGCCGGAGCATTATGCTCAGGCTCCACCGGGCTTAAATAATTGAGCCTGACCGCTAAAAGCAGCAGAGGATAATTCGTCTCAAAATAAGGATCGGTATCAGGAAAATAAATAATATCAATGTGTTTCATATGAACAATATCAAGAATAAGTTTACCTTCACGGTCTCGGCACTGGTGTACCTGCTCTTTAACTTAAGACTAGACCGTTACCCTGAGCCAAGCCTTGGCGGCAGCATCATCCAGACCCTTTTCAACCTGCTGGAAACGGTGCCGTTTGTTGCTGGTTCGGCCTTAGTCGTCATTTCCTTTATCCAGTATATGACCGGCGAAAAACTGCCCTGGGACAGAAGGTTCAGAATGTTTTTTCTGATCGGCATTATGGCCGGACTATTTTTGGGCATCTGGAATTATGCCGGACAGCCGCCTGCATAGGCATACCATTTATCCAACTGCCCGGCAAAGCCTGCCGAACCCGCCCGGAATAGTGCCGGAAGACCAAAAGGCCCGGCCCTGCTTAAAATCAACAAACCAGTAACCGCCCGGCTGCCTCTCGGCTGAGACGAAGATAAAGGCCTGCTCCTTGGTAAAGCACGGGTGCAGATACATTTTTTTATTGTTCTGCTCCGGCTCCATCAGCGACATGGCCTCTTCCATGGAAGGCAGCCGCCAATCGTTAAATCCGGCAAACCCTTTCTGGTTTAGAGCCTGAATCTCCCTTTTCATGCTTCTGATTGAGCAAATATCCAGTCCCTTGCACTGCCACATTAAGCCGGTTTTAAGATCGGTTACGGTCAGGCCATCACCATTATCCGCCAAAACATTATCAAACCTGCCCTCAGGGTTCAAATCGTGATCATAAAAATTATATTTTTTGATAACCCCTTCTATCTGGTCATCATTGATGATTTTTACCTCATCGGGCAGCCCAACCTTTTCAATTTTACCTGTAATCTCAGCTAGCAGCGGCAACGGCTCCCCCATATCCTCGATAAACTGCCGATTATCCACCGGAATTACCTTAGGGGGATTTTCCCGATTGAGTACATTTTCGATCAGCCACTGTTTGATTTCATCGTCAATGGCATAACTCCTTTCAAAGATGGCCGCCTCGCCCTGATTGCGGACACATTGTTCAATCATGGTCGGCGGTGCCTCAATGGTGGCCACCACCCGGGCATGTTTAACTGCTCTTTCCATCAAACGAAGTCTCGGCTTTTTCCCCCAATTGTCGATGAAAAAATAATACACCATTTCATCATTATTTCTAACCCGTTCCCGGCCGCCCCATGACTCAAAGGTGCCGAAAGTAAGGGACGGATTCATCTCCCAGTCGATGGGACTTATTTCTTGTTCTCCAACTTGCAAGCTATGGAACAGGGCCATGATTTTCCTCCATATCAGGATTTTTATAAGGTATCAGCACCAGCTTTTCTGCTACCGACCGAAGGTACCATAGTAATCATTATCGGTTTTGTCCATTTGGTTTCTTGCTGAAAAAGCTGATTAGCCCTTGAGATTTTTTCAGGAATGTATAGGTTACGGGATTCATAAAACATGAAAATGGCTTTCCGCTTAAAAGATGATTGGAGGAAATTATGATCAGGCTTTATAACTTACTTACCTTGTTAATTTTTATTGCCTGCGGCAGTACCGCATTGGCTGAAGGCAATAATGGCAAAAATGTGGTAACCGGTGAGGTGCTGGAAACCATGAATGCGGCAGGTTATACTTATCTGCTGGTAAAAAATGCCTATGGTCAGCAATGGGCGGCCATTCCTGAAAGCGAGGTTAAGGTGCATGATCAGGTGAGCTATTATCAAGGGATGGTGATGAAGGATTTTTACAGCAACACCCTTGACCGCACCTTTGATACCATAATTTTTTCATCGGGACTGGCCGACAGCAAGTCTGCTCCGGCAAAACCTGCAAAGCTGTCAGACTTTGAGCTGGCTGTGCAAAAGGAAAACGGCCTGCAACCGGCACAAAAACTTGCCGACAGCACCCAGGGCAGTGCCGGGGCAGTGGTTCCCATGCAAGGAGACAAAATAAAAAAAGCAAGCGGTGAAAATGCCTGTACCGTTGATGAAATCTTTAATCGGGCAAGTGAGCTTAACGGCAAAAAGGTCAGAGTCCGCGGCAAGGTACTAAAAATCAACCAGGGCATCATGGGCAGGAACTGGGTGCATATCCAGGACGGCTCCGGCGATCCCATGAAGAACACCCACGACCTGGTTATCACCACCAATGAAGAGGTCAAGGAAGGTGCGGTGCTGACCTTTGAGGGGATGGCAGCCGCGAACAAGGATTTCGGCTATGGCTATGAATATGCGGTTTTACTGGAAGAAGGAACCGTGCTGGATTAGCCGTGCAACATAACCGCCCTGATTACCTTGGGCTGTTGATGGGCGGGTTAAACAATAAAGCGGAGTACCGCATGGATGACCAATTAAAAATTCCAAAAGACCGGCTGGGTTTTGACTTTGACGGCGTTATTGCAGATACCGGCGAAACCTTTGTCCGCCTGGCCTGCGAAAATCACGGCTGCTGCTCGTTTACGGTCAATGATATTACCAGCTTTGAGGTGAGCGAAAGTCTTGGTATTCCTCTGGAAGTAATTGAAAAGATATTTGAGGAGATGGTTAATGACACCATTAACACTGGTCTCAAACCCGCCGCTGGAGCCGTTGAGGTGCTTTCTGAACTGGCTGAAACCGCCACGGTACAGATTGTAACCGCACGTCCTATGGCCGGGCCGGTGGTACAATGGGTCAATAAGTTTTTTACCGCTGAGACTGCCGAAAAAATCAAGGTTACGGCCACCGGCAGCCCGGAGGCCAAGGAGCAGTATCTGCGTGAACTAGGGATTGACTATTTTATTGATGACCGCCATGAAACCTGCGTTGAACTTGCCCGGAAAAATATCACCGCCCTGGTTTATAGTCAGCCGTGGAACCTTGGACAACATAATCTGCCGATGGTGGAAAACTGGCGGCAAATCCGTGAGAGGATAGATTTTTAATATTTTTCCGATCGATGAAAAACTTGACGCACGAAAATAAACGGTGTATAAGGCTGGCATTCAGGTCATATATTTTATCTTTAACTTTGGAAGCGGCCTGCTGACAGCGTAAATACGGCTTTGATAGCCGGGTTCCATGCGACAAAAAATCACGAACCCCGCCAGGTCCGGGAGGAAGCAACGGTAGTGAATCTTTTTGTGTGTGCGGGTCGCCCGGCTATCATTTTTATAAACATCGGCAATATTGCCTTTCCTTGCAAAAGACCAGTCATAAAATTTTCCTTGCGGTTTTCCTATGTCCTACCTGGTTTTGGCCAGAAAATCACGTCCGCAGAAGTTTGAGCAGGTGGTCGGGCAAAAGACTATTGTAACCACCCTTAAAAATAGTCTGCTTAGAGAGCGGGTTGCCCATGCCATCCTTTTTTCCGGCATCAGGGGTACCGGCAAGACCACTCTGGCAAGAATTATGGCCAAGGCCATTAACTGCGAAAGTCCCCTTGAGCAAAGACCTTGCTGCACCTGTAAATCCTGTCAGGCCATCGCCAGCGGTTCGGCCATTGACCTGCATGAAATTGACGGGGCATCAAACCGGGGCATCCAGGAAATACGCGAATTAAAGGAACAAATCAAATTTTTGCCGGTTTCATCAAGGTTTAAGATCATTATCATTGATGAAGTGCATATGCTGACCACCGAGGCATTTAATGCCTTGCTGAAAACGCTGGAGGAGCCGCCGAAGCATGTGTATTTTATGTTTGCCACTACCGAGCTGCATAAGATACCGATCACTATTTTGTCCCGTTGCCAGAGATACGAATTAAAACGCATTGCCGCCGATGACCTGCAGGCTCATTTCCGTAAACTGGCGGCAGATGAAGGCGTTAATATTGAGGAAAAGGCCCTGCAGCAAATCGTCAAGGAGGCTGACGGAAGCGTACGGGACGGTTTGAGTTTGCTGGATCAGATCTTCTCCTACGGCGAAAAAGAGGTCAGGCTGGATGATGTTACCGAGGTGCTTGGCCTGGTCAGCCGGGAGGTGCTGCTAAAACTTGCGGCCGGCTTAATGAAAGGGGATAAGGCCGGGGTGCTGCTGTCTCTGGATGAAATCTTTGCCTTTGGTATGGACATTAAACGATTCGGCAACGATTTACTGGATTGTTTCAGAAACCTGCTTTTATGCAAGATCAAAGGTTGCGAGACCCTGCTGAATATATCGGAGACCGAGCTGCAGTCGTATCAGGAAATTGCCGGTGAATTTCCTGCAGAAAGCATCCATGCCAAACTGGTGCTGCTAATGGCGGCCATCGAGGATACCAAAAACAGCAGCCAGCCAAGGCTTGCCTTGGAGACCTCATTTATCAAGGTTATTGAGGCGGGAAATATTGTTCATCTCCCTGATCTTATTGGCAAACTAGATAAATTGATTGATATGTATCCGCCGCAGCAAGAGCCTGTGCAGGATGCCGCCGATAAGGCTGTGGCGGTAAAAGATCAGGATGATTTAAGGCTCACGGAACCAAGGTCAGTCAAAAAAACCGATACAGTAACAGAAGTTAGAGAGAATAAAGAGCCGCCTGCTGCCGAGCCGGTCAGCCAAGTTTCTACCGCCCCGCCGGACTTGCCGCCGGAAAAAGGCAAGGCAGCGGCAAAGAATATTCAGGACGACTGGCGGGAATTTATCGAATATGTAAAGGGCGAAAAGATCTGGATGGGCCAGATCCTGCAAAAGGCAAATAACCGTCTGGCAACCGATGGGGAGCTGCAGCTTGAATATGATGAGCATTTTACTTGCGGCCAGCTCAAGGAGCCGGAAAATCACCAGATATTAACCAGACTGGTGCAAAAGTTTTTTCAAAAGGAACTTAAGGTAAGCATCATTACACCTGAAAATAGCGGAGATACAGCCAGCCCAAATGATCGGGAAAACGTAAGCCGCCAAAAAAGAAAACTTTCTTCAGAACCTTTGGTAACCAGAGCCTTGGAAATCTTTAATGGTCAAATAGTTGAGGTTAGACTTCACCATAAAAAAACACCGGAAAGATGATTTGAAAAAATATCAGCAAATAAAGCAAAAAATCGGCTCCATGACAGCCAAGGGCGGATTCATTAACGAAGCTGATATTTGCAATAAATTCAACAATTATAAAAACGATCTTGATGCCCAAGGCTGGTTATCGGCAATGGGTTATGATTCATTGAGAATTAAAGGATTATCTGCAGTACAAATACCGATTAGGATAAATCCTGCAAAGGCGGAATCTTTGGGAGTTACCAAGGAAAAATACGATGAAACCATAAAATTCAAAAAGGCGGATGTCCAGATAAGGGTTGAAATAATTATTGATGACATAATACATATTGAGAATATTTCCCTAAAAAAGGCTAATAAATCTGCAGGCTTTAATCAGGTTGATAAAAGACCTGTCCTGGCATATAAACAAATTTGGAAATTTGATGACAATATAGCTAAATGGCTGAGACTTTTTACTGGTGATATTTTCCCTGAAAAAATTCTTTCCCGGGAAGAACTTGAAAGAATAAGAGATAAAAGAAGATTATTTTTGAATGAAATTCCGGCTGCGGAATTAAAAAATATTATAAACTTCTTTAGAAATAATAAATCTCTGGTAGCGTTTGATATTATAAAGGGCAGAGGCAGTTTAAGTGCTGAATGGCTTCTTGTAACAAGGAAAAACCATGACAATTCTACCGACTGGATAATAAAGGACATCAACAGTGTCTGTAATTTCTATTCGCAGGGAGAAGTAGAGCTAAGCCCAAGAGGCAGCTTGAAAATTGGACGGATAATTATGCAGAGAAAGGGCGGTACGCCAGATCCGGCAAGTCTGCAATTCAAGATTAACCCGCTAACCTTGTTTACTGCCGATGATTAGCAAAATAAGGTATATAGACCTGTTTGCCGGTATCGGCGGATTTCATTTGGCGATGGCAGACTTTGGTGCCGAATGCGTTTTTTCTTCCGAATGGGATAAACATGCGGCGGCAACTTATTTTGAAAATTACGGCATTAAACCAGCCGGAGATATTACTAAAATAGCGGCCGAAAATATCCCTTGCCATGATGTTTTATGCGGCGGTTTTCCTTGCCAGGCCTTTTCTGTTTCCGGCAAACAAAAGGGCTTTGCAGATGAAAGGGGTAATTTGTTTTTTGATATTGCCCGCATTGTCAGACATCATAAGCCAAAGGTTGTTTTGCTTGAAAATGTGCGTAATTTTGTAAAACATGACGGCGGTAAAACCCTTGAAACGGTAGTCAGCACATTGAACCGCTTGGATTATACTGTCTATTTCAAGGTATTAAATGCTGGGGATTACGGGCTGCCGCAAAACCGGGAGCGGATTTATATTGTCTGTTTTAGAAAAAATTTACGGGCCAAAAAATTTATTTTCCCTGAACCGACAGGGAGAAAAGTTTGTTTACTGGATATTCTTGAAAGGGATCCGGCAAATGCAAAAATAATCGATCGGCCGGACACCGTATTTACCAGAAAATTTAACCCGCCCATAAACTTGTTTGGTGAAATTGATCTGCCGAACAGGCCGGTGCAGATTGGCTATATCAATAAAGGCGGACAGGGCGAACGGATTTACAGTCCATATGGACACGCAATAACTCTTTCTGCCTATGGCGGAGGTGCCGGAGCAAAAACCGGCTTATATTATATCGATGGCAAGATAAGAAAGTTAAGCCCGAGGGAATGTGCAAGGGCTATGGGCTTTCCCGATACTTTCAAGATTAACCCGTTATTGACCCAGAGTTATAAACAATTTGGCAACAGTGTAGCAGTAGATGTATTAAAGGCAATAATTGTAGAGATTTTTAACACCGGCTGCTTTGAGGCAGAGTGAAAACAGTCTCGATAATGGCGGCAAGCAGCCTTGGTATTTATCTGATTTAACAATAAAAAAGAGGTATATTTTATGGACATGGGCAATATTATGAAGCAGGCTCAGGAAATGCAGCAGAAGATGGTGCAAATTCAGGAAGAGCTGGCAAGAAAACAAATTACCGGTGAGGCAGGCGGCGGCATGGTCAAGGTGATGGCAAACGGCCGCGGCGAGATTTTATCGGTTAATATCGAACAGGAAATGGTTAATGCCGATGAACTGGAAATGCTTCAGGATTTAATCACTGCCGCTGCCAATGATGCCCTGACCAAGGCCAAGGAGCTTGGCTCAAAGGAGATGGGCCATCTGACCGGCGGCCTTAAAATCCCCGGTCTTTCCAATATATTCTAATCTCGATGCAGATTCTGCCGCCGGCCCTTGAAAGGCTGATTGATTCGCTGGCTGAACTGCCCGGCATCGGCCAAAAAACTGCCAGCCGCCTAGCCCTGAATATCTTGAGAAAACCGCCCGCTCAGGCCCGCAAGCTGGCAGCAGCCCTAAGTGAACTGCATGATTCGATTCAGCTCTGCAGCTTGTGCTTCACCTTTTCCGAGTCGGATCCCTGCGGCATCTGTGCCGACCCCAAACGGGACGGCTCGCAGATTTGCGTGGTGGAGCAGTCTGCGGACCTGGTAGCCATAGAAAAGACCGCAAGTTATCAGGGACATTATCATATTCTGCATGGGGTTCTGGCACCGATGGACGGCATCGGCCCGGATGAAATAAAAATTGCCGAACTGATAAACCGCATCAATACCGGCACCGTAAGCGAGGTGCTGATTGCCACCAGTTCCACGGTTCCCGGCGAGGCAACCGCCTCATATCTGATTGACCGGCTGCAGCAAATGCCGGTTAAGCTGACCAGACTGGCCTGCGGTATTCCCATGGGCATGGACATCAAATATGCCGACAAGCACACCCTGGCCAAGGCCGTTGAATTGCGGGGCAAGGTAGGCCGCTAATTAGCCGGTCTGAGACTAATTTCTGTTGCTGGCGGTAATGTTGCTGCCCAAACCCGCTGGCTCAATAAAATTTCACAAAAGAGGAGGAAACAAGGAAACCGGCATGAAAAATCAGGTCATAATCTTTGATACCACTTTAAGAGACGGGGAGCAGGCCCTATCTGCAAGCCTGACCGTAAAGGAAAAACTGCAGATCGCCTATGCCCTGGAACGCCTGGGCGTGGACATTATTGAGGCGGGTTTTCCGGTTTCTTCTCCAGGTGATTTTGAATCGGTGCAAGTGATTGCTGAAAACATCAAAAACAGCCGTATCTGCGGCCTTGCCCGGGCCCTTCCCAGCGATATTGACGCGGCGGCAGAAGCCTTGAAAGCTGCCGAAAAGTTCCGCATTCACACCTTTATTTCAACCTCGGCCGTCCATGTGCAGGATAAACTGCGCCGCAGCTATGACGAGGTGGTTGAGATGGGCATTGCCGCCGTCAAACACGCCCGCCGATACACCGATGATGTCGAGTTTTCCTGTGAAGATGCAGGCCGTACCCCCATCGATGACCTGTGCCGGATGGTCGAGGCTGCCATTAAGGCCGGGGCATCAACGGTTAATATCCCCGACACGGTGGGCTACACCATCCCCGGTGAGTTTGCCGGCATTATCGGCCAGTTATTTAACCGCGTCCCCAATATAGATCAGGCGGTTATCTCGGTACACTGCCACGATGACCTGGGCATGTCGGCGGCCAACTCCATTGCCGCCGTACAGGCCGGAGCCCGTCAGGTAGAAGGAACCATTAACGGCATCGGCGAACGGGCCGGCAACTGCGCCCTGGAAGAAATTGCCATGATTATCAAGACCCGCAGCGAATTTATCGGAGTTTATACGGGTATCAAGCACCGAGAAATTCACCGGACCAGCAAGCTGGTCAGCCAGTTATGCAATATGCCGGTTCAGGCCAATAAGGCAGTCGTAGGCGCCAATGCCTTCAGCCACTCCTCGGGCATTCATCAGGACGGTGTGCTGAAAAACCGAAGCACCTATGAAATTATGACCCCGGAGTCGATCGGCCTGCAGAATCAGATGCTGAACCTGACCAGCCGCAGCGGCCGGGCCGCAGTGAAAAGCCATATGGACCGGATGGGCTACAATGAAAATGATTACGATCTGGATACCCTCTACCAGGACTTTCTGAAACTTGCCGACCGGAAAGGACAGGTGTTTGACTACGATCTTGAATCATTGATGTTCTTTGCCAGCCTGCGTGAAGAAGATGATTATTACAAGCTGACCTACTTTAGCTCCCAGGCCGGCAGTATTATGGCTACCACCGCCATTAAACTGCTGTGCGGCGATCAGGAAAAATGTGAGGCCGCAGTGGGTAACGGCCCGGTTGACGCCCTGTATCAGGCCGTCTACCGCCTGACCGGATACGATATTAAACTGGATAAATTCGACCTTACCGCCAAGGGCGAGGGTGAAGATGCCCTTGGGCAGGTAGATATTATCGCCAACTACAAGGGACGCAAATACCACGGCACCGGCGTTTCCACCGATATTATCGAGGCATCCGGCCAGGCCCTGCTGAAGGTAATCAACAGCATTCACCGTGCAGACCGGATTGAGGAAATTAAACAACAGAAAATTGAGACGGTTTAAGGAATAAACATGACCAAAAAAAATTATAAAATAGCCGTGCTGCCGGGCGACGGCATCGGCCCGGAAGTAATGCAGCAGGCACATAAGGTGCTGGATGCCATTGAAAAAAAATATCCGGTTACATTTTCGCGCACAGAATATGATGTCGGCGGTATTGCCATTGACCGGCATGGCTGTCCATTGCCGGATGCTACCCTACAGGGCTGCGGACAGGCCGATGCGGTCTTGTTCGGCTCGGTGGGCGGCCCCAAGTGGGAATCCCTGCCGCCGGATGAGCAGCCCGAACGGGGCGCCTTGCTTCCCCTGCGCAGCCATTTCCAGCTTTTCTGCAACCTGCGCCCGGCCCGAATATATCAGGGTCTGGAGACATTTTCTCCCCTGCGAGCCGATATTGCCAAAAGGGGGTTCGATATGGTCGTGGTGCGTGAGCTGACCGGAGGCATCTACTTTGGTCAGCCCAAGGGACGCGAGGGAAAGGGTGCAGATGAAAAAGCCTTTGATACCGAGGTTTACCACCGTTACGAGATCGAACGCATTGCCAAAATAGCGTTTGAATCAGCCCGCCTGCGGCGTAGAAAGGTGTGTTCGGTTGACAAGGCCAATGTTCTGCAAAGCTCTGTTTTATGGCGGCAAGTAGTTGAAGAAACTGCACAGGACTACCCGGATATTGAACTTTCTCACATGTATATAGACAACGCCGCCATGCAGCTGCTCAAGGAACCGGATCAATTTGATGTTATGCTGTGTTCCAATATCTTCGGCGATATTATCTCTGATGAATGTGCCATGATCACCGGCTCGATGGGGCTGCTGCCGTCTGCCAGCTTGAATGAAAGCGGTTTTGGTCTATATGAGCCTGCGGGCGGTTCTGCCCCGGATCTGGCCGGGCAGAATAAAGCAAATCCGGCGGCGCAGATTCTGTCTGCCGCCCTGATGCTGCGTTACAGTCTGAGCGAGGAGGAGGCGGCCAAAGCAATCGAGGCTGCGGTCGGCAAGACACTCGCAGCAGGAGAGCTGACCTGCGATCTGGCAGGAGAAAACCCCGCCCTTTCGACCGAAGCAATGGGAGATAAAATCGCTGCATACATTCTGGAATAAAACCGTAACCGAAAAAGAGCCATGCCCAAGACCTTGTACGAAAAAATTTATGATGCTCACCTTGCGGTGGCAGGAGAAAATCCAATCCTGTATATCGACCGCCATTTGCTGCATGAAGTAACCTCACCCCAGGCCTTTGACGGGCTGCGGGAGAAAGGCCGCCGGGTCCGCAGGCCGGACAAGACCTTTGCCACCATGGATCACAATGTCTCCACCACCAGCAAGGAGCTTGCCGCTGCCAGTGAAATGGGGCGTATCCAGCTGGAAACCCTGGCCAAAAACTGCCAAGAGTTCGGCATCACCCTCTACGGTCTCAAGCATAAATATCAGGGGATTGTCCATGTCATAGGGCCTGAGCTTGGCCTGACCCTGCCGGGGATGACCATTGTCTGCGGAGACTCCCATACTGCAACCCACGGTGCCTTTGGTTCCCTGGCCTTCGGCATCGGCACTTCCGAGGTTGAACACGTGCTGGCAACGCAGACCCTGAAACAGGCACGGGCCAAAACAATGAAAATCGAAATCCGGGGCAGGGCCGGAAAATATATTACGGCCAAGGATCTGGTGCTGGCGGCGATCGGCAATCTGACCGTAGCCGGAGGTACCGGCCATGTGGTGGAATTTTGCGGTGAAGCCGTTACCGCTCTTAGCATGGAGGGCCGGATGACGGTATGCAACATGGCCATTGAACTGGGAGCCAAAGCCGGACTGATTGCCCCGGATCAGACCACCCTTGATTATATAAAAGGCCGCCGTTTCGCCCCCAAAGGAGCTGACTGGGAGGCGGCGGCGGCCTACTGGTCAACCCTGAAAACCGATGCTGATGCCGAATTTGATGCAGTGGTCAGGCTGGATGCAGCCGCCATCAAACCCCAGATAACCTGGGGTACCAATCCGGGCCAGGTGATCGCCATAGACGAACCGATACCTGAGCCGGAAGTTTTCACCGATCCGGCAGCAAGATTATCTGCTGAAAAGGCCATGACCTATATGGGACTTGAGGCCGGAAAAAAGCTGTCTGATTACCGGATAGACAAGGTTTTTATCGGTTCATGCACCAACTCCCGCATTGAGGATATGCGTGCAGCAGCGGCAGTAGCCAGAGGCAGAAAGGTTGCAGATCATGTTCAGGCCCTGATTGTTCCCGGCTCCGAACTGGTCAAGGCCCAGGCGGAAAAGGAAGGGCTGGATAAAATTTTTACAGCGGCAGGTTTTGAATGGCGGCTGCCGGGTTGCTCGATGTGTCTGGCCATGAACCATGACCGGTTGGGTGCCTATGAACGGTGTGCTTCCACCAGCAACCGCAATTTTGAGGGCCGTCAGGGCCGTAACGGACGTACCCATCTGGTTAGCCCGAGCATGGCGGCGGCGGCCGCAGTTGAGGGCCGTTTGGTTGATATCCGCAATATTGAAATGCAAGAACTATAAGGAGAGCGGCCATGACAGGCTTCAAACAGCATACGGGTTTGATAGTTCCTCTGGATTCGGCAAACGTGGACACCGATGCCATTATCCCCAAACAATTCCTGCAAAAGGTAACCCGGGCGGGTTTCGGCAGGCACCTGTTCCACGACTGGCGCTTCTTAGATGATGCAGGCAGGCAGCCGAACCCGGATTTTGTGATGAATAAAGTGCGTTATCAGGGAGCAAGCATCCTGCTGGCAAGGGAAAACTTCGGCTGCGGCTCATCTCGTGAACACGCCCCTTGGGCTTTGGCGGATTACGGTATCAAGGTGATCATCGCACCCAGCTTTGCCGATATTTTCTACGGCAACGCCATCAATAACCAGTTGGTTCCGGTACGCCTTGCCGAGGAAGAGGTTGAGGAAATCTTTCAATTTGCAGCAAACAATCATGGTGCAGAGGCAAAGGCCGATCTGGAAACCATGACCGTAACCGCGAGCGGCAGAAAATACCTGTTTGAAATCGATACGTTCCGCCGCCATTGCCTGCTAAACGGCCTGGATCATATCGGCCTGACCATGCAGCACGAAAAGGAAATCGCCGACTACGAAGCCGGCATACCAGGGTTTATGCAATAGCCGGATTAAAAAAATCAGATTCCGGCCGGTCTATCCTGCTTCAAAATTTATCAAAAAGATGTTAGAGTAATTGGTAATGACCTTAGTTTGCAGGATTGACCTTACCTAATCATAGTTGGAGGAATAACATGGGAGAAAATTATTTTAATTCCCTGCCGCTGCGTTTGCAGCTTGAGCAGCTTGGCCGCTGCCGGTTTATGGATTCATCGGAGTTTGCCGGGGTTGAGGCATTAAGGGGCAAAAAGATTGTCATTGTCGGCTGCGGAGCTCAGGGGCTTAATCAGGGATTAAACCTGCGGGACAGCGGCCTTGATATATCCTACGCCCTGCGGGAGTCTGCCATCAGCGAAAAGCGTGCTTCCTGGAAGAATGCCACCAAAAACAATTTCACGGTAAAAACCTGTGAAGAGCTGGTTCCCGCCGCCGATCTGGTCATCAACCTGACCCCGGACAAACAGCATGGCGAGGTGGTCAGCAAGCTGGTGCCGCTGATGAAAAAAGGGGCCTGCCTGTCTTACTCGCACGGCTTTAACATTGTTGAAGAAGGCATGAAAATCCGTGAGGATCTGACCGTAATCATGGTGGCACCCAAATCACCGGGTACCGAGGTACGGGAAGAATACAAACGGGGTTTTGGGGTGCCGACCCTGATTGCCGTACACCGTGAGAATGACCCGGACGGCGAAGGGCTGGCCCTGGCCAAGGCCTATTGCTGCGGTCTCGGCAGCGACCGGGCCGGAGTGCTGGAATCCAGCTTTATTGCCGAGGTCAAGTCCGACCTGATGGGTGAACAGACCATCTTATGCGGCATGCTCCAGGCCGGTTCCCTGCTTTGCTTTGACAAGATGGTGGAAAAGGGCATCGCCCCCGGCCATGCCTCAAAACTTGTGCAGTACGGCTGGGAAAATATCACTGAAGCCCTGAAACAAGGCGGCATTACCAATATGATGGACCGTCTGTCAAACCCGGCCAAAATCAAGGCGTTTAAGCTGGCCGAGGAGCTTAAATCCATTCTCACACCCCTGTTTCAAAAACATATGGACGGCATTATGGACGGCAGCTTTTCCAAAGATATGATGGAAGACTGGAAAAACGGCGATAAAAAACTGCTCGAATGGCGGAAGCAAACCGCCAAGACTGCCTTTGAAAAGGCCAAATCATCCAAGGCCCGTATTTCAGAGCAAAAATATTTCGACCGCGGTATCCTGATGGTGGCCATGGTCAAGGCCGGAGTAGAGCTTGCCTACGAGGTCATGGTCGGGGCCGGAATCAGGGAAGAGTCGGCCTACTATGAATCCCTGCACGAACTGCCGCTGATTGCCAACACCATTGCCCGCAAGAAGCTGCATGAGATGAATGTGGTGATTTCCGATACCGCCGAATACGGCAATTATCTCTTTGCCAATGCCGCCATACCGCTGCTTGAAGACTTTATGAAGGATATCGGCACCGATGTTATCGGCCGCGGCTTAAACCTCAAGGATAATGGCGTAAACAACCTTGAACTTATTCAGATTAACGAGGAAATCCGCTATACCAGTATCGAGGTGGTCGGGGTAGAACTGCGCTCCCGCATGAGCGGCATGAAGAGTAAGATCTAATTGTTTTAGCAGGGAAGAGGGCTGCCCCAGCAGCCTCTTTTCCTGTTTTAAGCGGGGCAAACCAGCCATGTGCGATAAGGAACATATTGAAAAGCAATGCCCGGGATGCGGCCAGCGGCTTAGAATCCCCAGCCGCATCGGCGGGATGCTGATGAAATGCCCCTCATGCGGCAAAAACTTCCATACCGACTTCAAGCTTAACCATCAGCCGTCCCCGCCGGCAAAGAAAACAAGGAAAAACCCGTTGGTGCTGCTTTTTGAACTGCCGACAATGCTCATCAGCTATTTAAGGCGATTCTTCTCTAGTAAAAACTGACCCTTGCTCATAAAAAACCTGCTCAAGAAACAGACCGCAGGCAGGAGCAGTGGAACCGCTTTCGGCCCGGTTTCTGGCCGCCAGTACCCTGGAAAAATCTTCAACGCTTCTTTTACCCCGGCCCGCTTCAATCAGGGTTCCCGCTATATTTCTTACCATATGCCTCAGAAAACCGTCTCCCTGAATCAGGATAGTCAGATGTTCACCGTTTTGCTGCAACTCGGCTCTTTCTATGGTGCGTACGGCTCCCCGCCCGGCGGTGCAGGCCGGATCTCTGGAGCCAGCGGCCTCAAATGAGGAAAAATCATGGGTGCCGATAATCTGCTTTAGACATGCAGTCATGGTTTGGCTGCATAATGAAAACGGAACATGGCTTGAATACAGCCTGGCAGTCGGCATCTGAATCTGCCCGGTAAAGATATGATAACTGTAAAGTTTAGCCTTGGCATCAAATCTGGCATGAAACAGAGGTGAGACCTCAGTGCAGCCAGTAATGCGGATAGCCCTTGGCAGCAGGCTGTTCAAGCCATTCCAGATCGATTTAACCGAGCGTGATTTTTCGGTATGAAAATGGGCGGTCATCGCCCGGGCATGAACTCCGGCATCGGTTCTGCCTGCCCCATGCAGATTGACTGGAGAATCGAGGATGACGGCCAGCCTGCTTTCAATTTCTCCCTGAATGGTCCTGGCATTTTTTTGTCTCTGCCAACCTGAATAGCCGGTGCCGTCATAGGCAATAGTAAGTTTGAAGGCACTTGTCATACCGAACAATAAAAAAAAGGGAAAAGGCCAGCCGCCCCTTCCCTTTTACAAAGCACAAAACAACAAAAACAATTAACGTTTTGAAAACTGAAACTTCGCCCTGGCTCCCTTCTGTCCGTATTTCTTCCTTTCCTTGACCCGGGGATCACGGGTAAGCAGGCCGGACTTTTTCAGGGTCCCCCGATACTCGCCATCCACTTCAAGAAGTGCCCTGGAAATGCCATGAGCAAGGGCCTCAACCTGGGCAGACTTGCCGCCGCCGCAAAGAGTAGCCATCACATCAAACTGACCACTGGTATCGGTGGCACTAAAGGGCTTTTCCAGCTTGTAAGTTCTGTAAGTATTACCGAAATAATCATCCGCATCCTGTTTGTTCACCACCACCTTACCGGAACCGGGGGAGAGCCAAACTCTGGCTATTGCAGTCTTCCTCTTGCCAGTAGCATAAAAGCGTTCTTGAACCATTTATTATCTCCAGAAGTATTAAATATCCAGTTTGGCCGGCTGCTGTGCCTGATGCGGATGTTCAGCACCCGCGTATATCTTGAGTTTTCCCAGCTGGGCACGGCCCAGTTTATTTTTAGGTAGCATCCCCTTAACCGCGAAGCGGATCAGCTCGGTCGGCTTCTTGGCAAGCAGTTCCCTGGCCGTGGTCTCCTTGATACCGCCGATATAACCAGTATGGCGGTAATACTTTTTGGTTTCCCACTTGTTGCTGGTCAATGCAACCTTATCGGCATTGGTAACAATGATAAAATCACCATTGTCCATAAAGGGAGAAAAGGTCGGCTTGTTCTTGCCGCGGAGATAATTGGCAATCTCGACCGCCAGCCGCCCCAGAATCTTACCCTCAGCATCGACAACATACCATTTCCTCTCGATTTCATTAACCGGAGTCAGATAGGTCTTCATCGTAATCCTCAAGACTTTCAGTAAATAATAAAAAAAAGGCTTGAACAAGTGCCAAACCTTTTCGAATATTTATGGAGCGGGAAACGAGATTCGAACTCGCGACGTCAACCTTGGCAAGGTTGCACTCTACCACTGAGTTATTCCCGCTCATATGTAGGCATCAAAAACGAGCGTGTATTTAACCAGACGGCTGACTGATGTCAATAAAAAAAAACGGCTGCGGTTAATTTTTCCAATTAAAGGTAAATTTATTTGACCGCCAAATGATATAGATGGTATTAAAGACACAAAATATGATACCGTTTTGCGTTCCTGACAACCATTTTCAGCCAGGCTCCTTATGAATAAAGTTAACCGTACCGCCATAATTGAGCGGAAGACAGGTGAAACCGAAGTTTTCCTGAAGTTAAATATTGACGGCAGCGGCCAGGCGGCCATTTCCTCGGGAATTGCCTTTCTGGATCATATGCTGACCCTGTTTGCCGTACACGGATTTTTCGACCTTGAACTCAAGGCCGCAGGCGATATCGAGGTTGATTTTCATCATACGGTAGAGGATGTGGGGATCTGTCTCGGCAAGGGGTTTGCCGAGGCCCTTGGCGACAAGGCCGGAATTGCCCGGTACGGCACCTGCTTTCTGCCCATGGATGAGGCTCTGGTCAGGGTGGTGCTTGACCTTTCCAATCGGCCGGTTATGCACTATCAGGCAGATGTTCCCGATCAGAAGGTCGGCGTTTTTGACACCTGCCTGGCCAAGGAGTTTATGCGGGCATTCAGCCAGCATGCGGGGCTAACCCTGCATGTTGATCTGCTGCACGGAGAAAACAGCCATCATATTATTGAGGCGGTTTTCAAGGGCTGCGGCCGGGCCATGAACCAGGCCACAGAGCGGCTGGCAATTGCCGGTACGCTCTCTTCCAAAGGCTGCCTTTAACTGGCGATGAGACAAAACCTTTTTATTTAATTCTACTTATGGTGATTAAAATGAACCGTTACCTAACTGCTGTTATTTTATTGATGTTTTTTATCCTGCCTTCATGTTCAGCCAAAATTGCACAGAATCAGCCTGAAAACGAGGCACCGCCGCCGGAATGTATTCTGGTCTTACCGACCTTTGCTCCGGCGGCTGAATCTTCCAGAGCAGCAAATCATCAGAAAGCCGGGGAACTGCAAAGCGGCGCCAGGTTTATTGATTCCGTGCTTGGCGAAGAGTTGGGCAGTAATCAAGCAGTCAAAATGGTTAACAAGTCCCAGTATGATGCGTCTTTGGCAGAAATCAAGGGCGGTCGGTTCGGCCTGCTCAGGTCTTTGGGGAAATCATTTGACTGTCAGGCGGCACTTTATACCACTGTAATCAGGTTCAGACAGCGTGATGGCGGCAATTATGGCGTCAATTCCCCGGCTTCGGCTGCATTTGAAATGAAACTGGTCGATACGGCCAGTGGCAGATTACTCTGGGCCGGGACCTTTAATGAAACCCAGCAATCGGTGCTAAGCAATCTGTTTTCGCTTAAAAAAGCCGGAGAACGGGGCTTTAAGTGGATAACCGTGGAAGAACTTGTCCGTCAGGGCATAAGGAAAAAACTGGCCGGATGTCCATATTTATAAAGAGGCGGCGGGATAGCCTCCCCCGCCCTGCTGCCGATGCCGAAAAGCTATAAATTACCAGGGCCTGTCAATAAAAAGATTGGCCGGGCAATGCACAGGCATCAAATGCTGCAGGACGGCGACCGGGTTATGGCGGCTGTCTCCGGCGGGGTGGACAGTCTGGTGCTGGCCTGGCTGCTTGATAAATGGCGGAAAAAAACGCCGATTGATTATCAGCTGCAATGCGTTCATATTGACTTCGGGTCTGACCGCAGCCGGACGGCAAGAGCAGAGCAGCTATCGACAATGTTTGCAGACTTGGGTATGCCGTTGCTGGTGGAGCAGGAAAAGCCGATTGTCGGCGAAAGAAATTGTTTTATCTGTGCAAAACAGCGGCGCCATCAGCTTTTTGACCTTGCTGCCCGGATGAATTGCAATAAAATAGCCTTTGGCCACCATAAGGACGATCTTATCGAGACCTTTTTCCTGAATATGTTTTACAGCGGCAATATTTCCACCATGCTGCCCAACCAAAGGGTTTTTAACGGCCGCCTGCATTTAATCAGACCTCTTGCCTATATCGAAAAGCAGGAGGTGGAAGCCGTGGCCGCCGGAGCAGGCTTACAGCCGCTGACCAGCCCTTGTCCGCTATCAGCAAACACCCGCCGTGATCAGGTTCGGGCAATGCTGGAAAATATTTACAAGGACGAGCCGGAGATCAAAGGCTCAATTTTTGCCTCACTTGCCAATGTGCGGCATGAATATATGCTAAACGATGATTAAATAATGATTTTTACGCATCAAAAAAATCTCCTCAGGTGATATTATGAGAACAGAAATCAGGCAATTACTAAATACCAGCCCGGATAATCAGAAAGTATCCCTGTCCGGCTGGCTGCGCACCAGAAGGGATACCGGAAGTTTTTCCTTTCTGGAGATAAATGACGGCTCCTGCCTGACCAATATGCAGGTCATAGCCGATGAAAATCTGAATAATTATCAGGATGAGGTGCTAAAACTAACCGCCGGATGTGCGGTTGAGGTGCAGGGAGTGCTGAGGGAATCTCCGGCCAAGGGGCAGAAGGTGGAGGTGCAGGCGGCGGCAGTCAAGGTCATCGGCTGGGCCGAGCCTGAGAGCTATCCGCTACAAAAAAAACGTCATTCCTTTGAATTTTTAAGGGAAATCAGCCATCTGCGGCCAAGAACCAATGCTCTTGGGGCGGTAGCCAGGGTGAGATCCCGTCTGTCCATGGCCGTGCATACATTTTTTCAGGAAAGGGGCTTTTTTCAGGTACATACCCCGGTCATTACCACCAGCGACTGCGAGGGGGCCGGAGAGATGTTTCAGGTCAAATCCGGCAAAGACGGTGATTTTTTCGGCAAACCTGCCGGTTTAACGGTGAGCGGTCAGCTGCAGGCCGAGGTCTATGCCCTGTCTCTGGGCAAGGTCTATTCCTTCGGCCCCACCTTTCGGGCCGAAAATTCCAATACCAGCCGCCATCTGGCCGAGTTCTGGATGATTGAGCCGGAAATGGCCTTTTGCGATTTATCCTGCAATATGCAGTACGCAGAAGAAATGCTTAAATACTGCCTGGCCGATATACTCGATAATTGCCAGGAGGATATGAACCTGTTTAATTCCTTTATCGAAAAGGGGCTGATCGATAAACTATCCGGCGTGGTTGAAAAGGATTTTGGGCATATCACCTATACCGAGGCGGTGGAGGTACTGTTAAGCTCCGGCAAAAATTTTGAGTTCCCGGTCTCCTGGGGGGTTGATTTACAATCCGAACATGAGCGTTATCTAACCGAAGAATACTTCAGGAAACCGCTGATTGTTACGGATTATCCGGCCTCGATTAAACCCTTTTATATGCGGCTGAACGATGACGGTAAAACCGTGGCCGCCATGGATATTCTGGTGCCGGGCATCGGCGAGATTGTGGGCGGCAGTCAGCGGGAAGACCGCTACGATCTGCTGCTTGCCCGAATGAAGGAGGCCGGTATAGATACCACCGAATATCAATGGTATCTGGATTTACGCAGATACGGCAGCGTCCCCCATGCCGGTTACGGCCTTGGCTTTGAGCGGCTGGTGCAGTTTTGTACCGGCATGACCAATATCCGGGAGGTTATCCCCTTCCCCAGAACCCCGGGCTTTGCCCCCTGTTAGCATGGAAAATCTGGCTGAAAACCGTGGGGCTGGGGTACGGAAGATGTTCGACACCATCGCCGGCCGTTATGATCTGATGAACCGGCTGATGAGCATGGGACAGGATCAAAAATGGCGCCGCTTTGTGGTCGGCAAGGCAAGGCCCGGCGGTCTGGTACTTGATCTGGCCGCTGGCACCGGAGATATTGCCGTCCTGCTGTCGGCCCAAGGCAGTGAGGTGGTGGGGGCAGATTTTTCCCTCGGTATGCTCAAGGAGGCCGAAAAAAGGTTTGCCGACAGCGGTATTCACTGGCTGGCCTGCGATGCCAATCGGCTGCCCTTTGCCGATAACAGCTTTCAGGCGGTAACCTTTGGTTATCTCTTGCGGAATGTGGACAACAGCCTGACCGTTCTGCGGGAGGTGTACCGGGTTTTGCAGCCGGGCGGGCGGGCAGTCTGCCTTGACACCACCCCACCAGCCAAAAATTTTTATTATCCGCTGATAAAATTTTATTTCCGGTTCGGCATCCCCCTTTTGGGGCGGCTGGTTGCCAGAGACAAGGACGCCTACGCATATCTGACTGGTTCAACCCTGAAATTTCATGCGGCAGATGAGCTGGCCGGGCTTTTCAGGCAGGCGGGTTTTAATCAGGTCGGCTATAAAAAATTTATGCTGGGTACTATCGGCGTACACTGGGGAGAAAAATAATGCTTGCAGATTTACTGGAAAAAGAGCCTCAGCCCAAAGAGCCGTCAACCATGTTTGAGATGTTGACCGCAACCTGCCATAAGCACCAGGAAAAGCTGGCCTTTATCTACCGGATTGGCGATGAGGAATTTCGGGTCAGCTATCTGAAACTTCTTGAAGACGTGATGCTGCTAGCCAGATCTTTCAAGGCGCGCGGCATATCCTCGGGCTGCAAGGTAGTGATTCTCTCCGACAACCGTTATGCCTGGATAGTAACCGATCTGGCCCTGATGTCCCTGGGGGCGGTCTCGGTGCCGCGGGGGGCGGATACCCCGACCATGGAGCTTGAGTTTATCATCAAGGATTCCGGGGCTGATTTTTTGGTGATGGAATCTGAATCCCTTTTGGATATTCATGAACATTTTATTAAGGAATGCCGTCAGTTAAAGGCAGTTTTTGTCATTGAGGCCCTGGCTATTCACACCCTTTTTGGTCAGGTCTATTCCTATAACGACCTGCTGGCGGACAGAAGTTATGCCAGAGAAGATGCGGCAGCCTTTCTGGAAAACGGGCGGAAAATACAGGGCAATACGGTCCTGACCATTATCTATACTTCCGGCACCACCGGGCAGCCCAAGGGAGTGGTGCTGACCCATGCCAATATCATGCATAATGTGCTTGTTATTCCCGACCTTATTAAACTTACCGCTGCAGACCGCTGGCTCTCCATCCTGCCGAGCTGGCATGTTTTTGAACGCATGGTGGAATATGTTGCCCTAGCTGGCGGCAGCAATACGGTTTATTCAAAGGTCAAGACCTTTGGCAGCGATCTGGAGCATTATAAACCAAGCATGGTCGCCTCGGTGCCAAGGGTATGGGAATCCTTGTATTCAAGGGTGCAGGCCGGGGTCAAAAAAAAGGGCAAAACCGCCCGAAGAATTTTTTCGCTGCTGGTCTCGGTTTCGGCTGCTTACCGCAAAAATTACCGGATTGTCAAAAATCGGCTGCCGGAATTTGAACAAGACCGCCGCATCAGGAAAAACCTGGGCAGGCTTTGGGCGATGGTGAAAATTATCATGCTTTTTTTGCCTTATCTGCTGGCGGTCAAAAAACTTGCCCTGGTGAAGAAGCGTTTCGGCGGCAGGCTGCGGCTGGCGGTCAGCGGCGGCGGCTCTCTGGCGGCCTATCTTGAAGAATGGCTTGATGCGGTGGGGATCAGAATAATCAATGCCTACGGTATGACCGAATGCTCGCCAGCCATCGCCGGCCGGGTCTTAAATTGCCGGATTTACGGCACTCTAGGCCCGGCCCTGCCGGAGACCAGTTTACGCATTGTTGATGAGGAAGGCCGGGTGCTGCCCGCCGGTGAGGAAGGGCTGATTGAGGTGCTTGGCCCGCAGGTTACGCCGGGTTATCATAATAATCAGGCCGAAAATAAAAAATCGTTTACCCCGGATGGTTATTTCAAAACCGGCGATTTAGGCAAGCTGACCATCCACGGGGAACTGGTCATAACCGGACGGGCCAAGGACATTATCGTTCTTGCCAGCGGTGAAAACATTGACCCGACCAGAATTGAGGATGCCATCTCAAGATTCCCCTTTATCAAGGATGCAGTGCTGGTCGGTCAGGACAAAAAGGGGCTTGGCGCCCTGCTGGTTCCCAATATGGAGGAGTTAAGGAGCTATTTAGCCGAAAAATTTGATTATCTGACCAAAGACCGGGCTGGTGATGAGGATTTGCTCCAGGATAAAAAGGTGTTAAGTGCGGTCAAGGGCGAAATGAACCGCCTGCTTAAACCAAAAGATGGTTTCAGGCCCTATGAAAAATTGCAGGAAATTGTCTTTTTAAGCAGGGATTTCAAGTTCGGCGAGGAGCTGACCAATACCTTGAAAAAAAAGCGTCATTTTATTGAAAACAAGTACCGGGAAATCATCAATAACCTGCTCCGCTGATGGCCGGACTTTAATTTAACCGGAATTAAACTTAGCAAGGAGGCTGATATGAATATCAAAAAAGTGGTTACTCCCATCGATTTTTCCGACAATTCCAGGCTGATTGCCGAATCTGCCGGATATTTTGCCGGTAAGCTGGGAGCCGAGTTGTATCTGGTTTTTGTAGTGCAGAATTTTGAGGATTATTCTGGATTTTTTGTCCCCCATATGAACATGCCC
>PDWI01001812.1_pt1 | contig 33269 bp, 17 predicted proteins | sample 1430891 | NCBI WGS metagenome assembly PDWI01 (sample SAMN01162508, study PRJNA174530) | Oral metagenome, whole genome shotgun sequencing project. | biome: Marine environment; feature: Marine mammal; material: Swab sample of the gingival sulcus; isolation source: swab sample of gingival sulcus... | reverse complement strand
ATTCTAATTCGATTTTCTGGATATCCATATGGCAAAAACATGAGTGCTAAAGTGACAACGCATTCGTAAACACTTCGTGTTTACTCATCGTTTTACACTCTTATGAAAAACCACTTATATCACCTTTTGTGAGCAAGCTCCCAAGGTGTTTTAAGTGGTTTTTCGCACTCATGTTTCATTACGCATGCTCATTATATTTGCAAGTGGCTAGATAGAGATAATATGTGATGACTAGCACAAAAAAGCAAGGGAACGCACTCCCTTGCTTTTTTGTGGTGTTTATTTGATGTTTACATTTTTACGTAGTTGCCCCTACGTTTCTTTCATGTGTAGTATATCATGTGAGTGATGATAATTCAATGGTAAATATTAGAATAACAACAAATAATAAACACAACTTTGGAATGTGTTTATAGTAACATTAAAAAATAATGACAAGGTTGTAGAAACTGTGGTTTAGACGGTAAAATGTCGATATATTGTATGTGCGAGTTATTATATTTATCGTTTCTAGGGATAAGTATGGGGTATGTAGAAATGTTTAATATCATAGATGACACTATTAGTTACTGGAGGAATCATGAAGTATTATCAAGATAATATTAGTCGTGCGAACAACAAAATTAAATATAAAATAGGATATAAAGTCAATATATGTAACATTAAAAATCTATTGAGTATATTTATCATATCAGCATTATTATTTACGTCTGGCGTTTCACCCATCATATCTTTTGCACTTGCTGAGTTAGGGGCAGATATAAAGGTCGATAAAATCCAATTTGTAAGAGAACATGATGGTATAAATACTGTTGGTGCATATGTTGAAATATTTGGTGAGGGGCTTTATGGAAAAACCGTGTTTTTTGAAAGAACAGGTCTTAATGGTGGATATGATGTGATTGGTAAAATTACATCCTCATCTAGCGATACATTTTTAAAATATATTTTCACTCCTGAAGAAGCTCGTATTTTATCGGGAAAAATGAGAATTGGCACGACAGAAATCGATTTAGATTTAGAACAATTTCCAAATATTAGCGGATTTGATAAGAAGAATATCAATGTAACTAAATATGGCTTAACGCCTACAGCGGATGCAGCACAACTTATTATACATGGTAATAATTTGGATGCATTAAATATTCCAAATGGCGATATTAAGGCAGATTATGGTCGAGTGGCAATGCGTCCTATTGGAAGTGGATTATCATATGTAACATTTGAAAATGGCGATATACGATTAGTAGAGCCGCCAGCACCTGATATTAAAGGTTCTCAAAATATTACATTTAAAAAGGATAAAGAGATTATAACATCTAATGGTGGAAAATATAAAACCAGTGTTAAATATTTATATGCTAATGCCTTTCGATTTATTGAAGGATTAAAATTAACAAATTTGTCCATGTTTCCAAATACAGGCTCTAAGGGCGATTATATCAATATTATGGCAAATAATTTTTCTGATGCAAAAGACTATGATGTATATTTTTTAAAAACATTAGATGGTTCTGATCGATTTACGGATAAAAATAAAGCAGAGCATGTATCCTTAGAACTCGGAAAAACGCCAAATGATTTGGATCGATTAATTGTTAAAGTGCCTAATAATCCAGATTTTGAATTAAGAAGCTATTTTGTGGTGCTAACTAATTCACTTAATGGAGAAATTATTGCAGAAGAAGTTATCAAAGATGCAGATAATAATTTTGCTGAGTATACAGTAATAGGCTCTGGCTATCAGCCGAAGATCGAACGCATTTTTCCCGAAAAGGGTTCTGATACTGGGGATAATGTACAGATAGCTGGACGTAATTTATTAACATTAAATTTACCAAATCTAACTGGGAATGCTGATTTTAAAAAGGTGGAAATTCCTCAGATAAATCCGAGTGGTAGGCAAGACGATGGGTTATTATTTATAGAATATGAAAATAATGATAAGACGGATGTAAAGGGAGAGTTAAAGTATCGTGATAAACCAGTTACTGTAACTCGTACTATAAAAATGCAGATTGGAAAACCCGTTAAATTTGTAAAAGGTTCCGATGGACGTTTTTTAGTCAATAAAGGCATACCCGATAAAATTTCTGTTCGAACGGATGTTATTGATGATGTAGAATTAGAACCTATAAAAGATGTTGTTATTGAAATTCGTACTATTATTACGGAAAAAGATTCTAATACTGGACTGCCTACAGATAAAAAATATATTTTTGATCAAGTGGTGACGGACAAAAAAGCCTATGAATTTATACCATCGACTATTGTTCCCTTGATAGACAAGGTATCTCCTGATATTATTCAAATTGAAAAATTTGGTATAAAAGACGAGAATAATCAAGATATTCCATTTAATATATTTACAAAACCTATGTTGATATCGATTACAGGTCATAAATTTTTAGTAAATAGAGAGGTAAATTCAGATGGTGAGGTCATTACTAAATATCCAACTGTACTGATAAAAAAAGATGGCAATAACACCTATATTAATCAGTATCAACTAGGATTTTTCCCTAATGAAATAGATCCTATTACTGGGGTGCGTGGTGTTATTAAATATAAAGTAGATGAAGATGGAGCAAATGAATATATTTTAAGAGAAAATAATAATCCTAATGGTAAACCCATTAGTTTGGAAATGTTTGTGGTGGATAAAAATAATGGGGTAGTGAATGGTACTCGTAATAATGAAGTAGGCAGTAAGATTATATTGAAAGTACCAAATGTTAGTCTTATCAAAGACACTGGAATAAAAAGCATACAAGTTACAAATCCCAGAAGAAAAAGTGATTCATTAGGTGCATCAACTGTATTATCTGATATTATGTCGTTTATTAGAACCAGTGATGTTCCAGTGGTTGAAAAAGTAGAACCTAATATTGTCACCGTAGATGGTGGGGTAGAAGTAGTGGTAACGGGTTCTAATTTTCAAGATGGTGTACAGATTTATCTTGATGGTGAAAAGATATCAGATTATAAGCGTGAGATTGGCGCAGATGGTGAAAAAATTATGCTTAAATTTCAGGCGCCTGAAGGTAGGGTTGGCACGACTCAGTTGCAGATTATAAATCCAGATGGTGGACTTTCTGTTAAAGATTTTATATATGTTACGACATTTGCAAAAGATCCTGTTTTAGAGGATTTTAATCCGAAAAAAGGTACAGAGGATACCCTTTTGGTATTGGAAGGCGATAATTTTTTAAGACCTGATCCGACTGTAGCATCTGATAAAGGATATGATGCATTTAGACTCATCGGGACTAGAGTTTTTTTAGATAATAAGGATATTAATAAATATCAATATGATTCATTGGGCAATATTAAATTTTCGCCCTATATATCACCGAAAAATGAGAATGTTATACGAGTGGAGGCATCGCAGGCGATGTATTCACCATTTTATAAAAATGCATATGCTGTAAAGCTTGATAGTAATTTAAATAATGATATAGGCGGTCAACTATTTTATTTGGAATATGATGCTCATAAAAATCCTCGATTGACCAATAGAAGAACAGAGTGGTATGATCTTCGCAGAAATGATAATGACAGTGCCTATGAGGTGTATGATATCAATAATCAGTTAATGGGGCAGGCACAAATAGATTATAATAATGCGACATCCACCACGAACATTAAAATACCAAGTCCTAGTGGAAATATCCATTTTAAGGTAGTTATGGATAATAAACTTTTACATCCGCATCCATCTTCTGCGGGTATATTCGTGGCTAAAATATCTGATTATACGGATAGCATTATACTTTCTCCGATAAATTCTAGTGAGCCCAATTATTATATTCTTCGTAAAAATTTACATGATGAATTAAAATTAAGTAATGGTCGAGAAGATATTTATACCATTAAATGGGATAATGCTAATCATAAATTTATCGCTCAAAAAAGCGGTGCTGTTGATCAAGATGTTACTTTATCCGAAGATGGAAAAACTCTTACCATAGGTGCTGATAAGGTGCTAGAGTTTTTAACTCCATATGTGGTGGATGGAAATACTGGAGCTATTATAGGTGATAGAACGGATGTAATCAGTAAAAATCAAATCGTAATAAAAGTGCCATATATTGATTCGGGAAAAGGATATAAGGATGTGAAGATAGTAAATCCCGATACAAAGTTTTCGCAAAAAATTGACAAAGAAGGATTTTATTATATTACACAGCCCAGTGGAAAACCTATTATTACTCGAGTAGATCCCGCAAGGGGTTCTGTCGATGGTGGATATGTCACTAATATTTATGGACTGGGATTTAAAGAGGGGATACAGGTATATATCGATGGCAAATTAATCGAACAAAAGGATCAGTATTTAAGTATTGATGGCTCTAAAATAACGGTAAAAGTGCCAAAGTATAAAAGAGATTTACCCGAAAATTATGGAGTGGATAGCATCGATGTCTCGATTGTCGTGGTTAATCAAGATGGTAGTAGTGATTATCTATCGGGTGGATTTAAGTATATTATACCTGTAGGTGTACCTGTTATAGAGCAGATTAGACCCGCTAAAGGTAGTTCGACGGGTGGAGATATCGTGGAGATACTAGGTTATGAATTTAGATTTTTCGAACCATATAAGGATGTGGTTGGTAAGAAAGGCTATGATAAGGGTGATCCATTTGAAGATTTAAATGTGAATGGACGATGGGATGATTTACTCGATGTTAATGCCCAGACCGATAAAGATGGCGATGGATATGTAGATTGTATTAAACGAGTGCCAACTACAGAAACGGAGCATTATCAATATATACTCGAATCTGCGGTACTGCCAACTGTTTATTTTGGTCATAAACCCGCTAAAATTTTAGAATTTAGCAATGGATATATGAAAGTTTTAACACCTGAACATATAGAGGGAGTTGTCGATGTGACAGTTGCCAATAATGACCTTGGTATATCCAATGCCGTAAAGTATCAATTTGAAACATCATCGCCTACCATCGATCGAATCAGTCCAAATACTGGTCGAAAACAAGGTATAGAACTTAAAGATATTTATGGAACAGGATTTTATAATGTGGAGGTTAAAGGTTATAAGGATGATATAGATGACGTTATTTCTCCACTGGAAAATTTACAAACACTTGTAAGATTTGGAAATATAGATAATAAAAACATCTCACGAGAACAGCCAAATTCTGGACTTATTTTTAATCAGAGAACCATAGTACATTTAACGGAAAATTTTACGGTGTTATATAATGGTGTAAAGGATGAATTAGCACTTAGCATAGAGGAAAATGGAACAGTTTATAAGAGAATATTTAAAAATTATAAAGAAGAAGATGTCTATATACCGCTAGAAATGTTAAAATCTGATGGTAAATATTATACGCCAAATGGATATAAGGAAGCTGATGGTAGCGTTTATTCTGGGAAAGTATTTGAACATATAAGGATATATGTAAAGGATAAAAGATTATTAGTAGAACGTGGATATGTTCCAAAGTCTACATATGATAATATTAATCATATGACAGTGATTACCCCCTCTTATTACACGGTGGCTGATGTGACGGTTACCATTAAAAATCCTGATGGGGGAGTTGCAACTTCTGATTTTCAGTATACCAATCCCGATTCCGAGCCTAAAATTCTACAAATAGGACCTCAAAAGCTATCTCCCGATAAAAGCTACTGGATGGTAGAAGGTGCTATGAACGGAGTTATTGAAATAGAAATTATCGGTAAGGACTTTCGAAAAGAAGCCAGCGTTAAAGTGGGCGATAAAGTAGCAGAAATAAAAGAAGTAACTAAAAAAACCATTAATAATGAAGAATATGATGTTTTAATCGTTAGTGTTCCTCAGGGTTCGGATGCAGATATTGGTCAAAAATATCCTGTACTCATTGAAAATGGAGATATGGGAACATCGAGTTCTGCAACCCTTGATAATTTAATAAAGCCAAATTATGAAAATAAAACCTTGCCATTTTATTTTATTTATCGCAAGGCATTGTCAGCCCCTATAGTAGATAGTGTTAGTCCAAATAAAACTTCCGTTTTTGGAGGGCATGAGATTATTATAAAGGGTAAGGATTTTAGAGAAGGGGCGATTGTTATCATCGGTACTGTGGGCGGTGTACCGATAACTGATGGCAAAATAGAGGATAAGGGTAGAACAATACGAATTACAACGCCAAAAAATATGGTCATAGGTCAAAAGGCAGTTATTGTACAGAATAAAGATTTTGGACAGGCGATACTAGAAAATGGACTTCAGATAGTGTCATATCCTGTGATAGATGATGTGACAGCCGATGATAATAAACATTCGGGAAGGATTTCTATTGAAGGTGGTGATGTTATCACCATTAAGGGTAAAAATTTTCAAGAAGGTGCAAAAGTAGTATTTGATGGCGTTAGAAAACAGTATGATAAAAACAAGGAACAGACAGGTGAAATAGGTCTGTGGAAGGATGATAGAGAGTATATTATTGAAAATGGTATTTCGGCACAAAATGTTCAGTTTATCGATGAAAATACATTAAAGGTGACTAGTCCATCTATATCAAAAGAGGATGATATTATTATTACGGTTATTAATCCCGATAGTGGTATTTCGGATGGAGAGAATACCATTGAGTACAGTGAACCAGTTCCTAGTAATCCCATTGGACTGCGTGCGAAAATAGTAGATGATCGATATATTAAGTTATATGATTATAGTGCTAAAAATGTGGAGTATTATGAAGTTTTTTACAATATTTCAGATGCTAGAATGGTGGATTTACAAAGAGATGATTATTCTGCCTTTTCCTATTTATTAACGACGAATAAAGAGCCTTATAAAATTACAAATTTACCATCGTTTGAAAGGGCAAAAAAAAATGATAGAATTCATTTTGTTATACGTGCTGTTAATAAATTTGGTCCTTCAAAGTATTCTAATATAGCTGTTATTCCATATAATGAATTTAAGGATATAAAACAAATTGGCGATCCTGATGATGATGGTGGACTGTCCACCACTGATACGCATAAAGTAACGTTGAGTGATGGTCAGCCTATATTAGAGCTAGGTACAGACAATATACCGACTAAATTAAGTGTGGACTTTAGTAATAAAAGTTTTGATACATGGGAAAATCGTCTGATTCATGTACCAGCTAAATTAATAAACGAAGGCTATCATATCATATTTGTGGATTATGGAGATTTGCAACTTCAGTTTTCCACTAGAGCGTTAAATACGTCAGAATTTAGAGAAGTCAGTCAGCGTGATAATAGCTATGGTATTATATCCAGTGCTTTTATGAATAATGATTATTCGCAACTTTTAATGGGGAAAATCCCTAGAAATAAAAAAGCTGTAAGTCCTGTTTTAAAGATTAATTTTAGTGCTGAAAATAATAATATCAATAAAAATATTCATCAAATAGCTGCACCAATTAATTTTGCCATACCTATTATGGATCAAATAAGTGCAAAAAATATATTGTATCGATATGAACGGGATCAGTGGACTCCTTATGATGATGTAAAAACCGCTTTTGATAATAATCGCATTTCTAGTAGTACCGATCTAGCGGGATATTTCTTGATTTTGGGTGATCGATAGCGAGACTAACTAGAATATCATGGAAATAGTAGACTATGGCAAATCAATATACAATTAGGAGAGTGTTATGAAATATTGTTTTTTTAATAAAAAATATGCATATTTATCAAAAGTGGGAGTATATATGCTTATTATTAATTTAGCGGTTATCTCCTTTGTGTCGGTATATGGTAGTGTTGATGGTTATGCAGTTAGTTCTATTCCTATGGACATTCCTGTACCAGAACTTCGTTCGGCGGTGTTAGATATAGGCGTGGCTAATGAAATACCTGCTTATAACGATGCGGTGGCACTGGAACGAGCGGTTTCTTATGATGATATTCGTGGTGTGTTAAATGAACAGCAGATTATAAAAATGGCAGCACTGGGCATATTAAAAAATAGAGGAAATAAAAATTTTGATCCCAGTCGTGATGTTACTAAATTTGAAGCACTAAAATATCTCGATCGATTAATGGGTTTGGGTGATACCGTCGAAGAAACGGCTATATCAAATGCCTCAGGATTATCGGAGGGTAGTGTAGATGCTCTGTATGATGAGGCATATGCACAAATAGCAATCGATAATGGTATATTAAACAATGATGAATATATTCAAATGAATGAGCCGATTACACGTGAGCAGTTTGCGATGTGGTTATCAAGTGCTATAAATATTGCCCCTGTATATGGTGATATGGATAGAATATTTGGCTTAGATGATTATATGGAGATTATTCCAGCTAATAGGGCAATGGTAGAGGCATTACTGAGAGAAGGCATTATGAGCAGTACCAATGATGGATTATTTCATCCGAAACATTATATTTCACGTGCTGAGTGTATGGGCATCTTGGATAAAGCTCTTAAAACGCAATATGATAAGCGAAAAATCAAGACAGGCTATGGTCTAGTCGTGGGTATAAAAAACGAAAATGAGCAGAAGGTAGGCTATACTATTCATAAAACGAATTACATTATTAGAAATGTGGATGGTTCTGTCACTAAGATAAGCACTGTTAATAATCCTCATATGAATAAAAAAACGGATTTTGTCGTATATAAGGCTGGTATTCAAAAAATGGCTAGTGCCATTACTTTGGGTGACGAACTGTATTATATATCAAAAGATGATGAACTCGTGTATGCACAGATGCCCACCGATAATAGTGTTATGGATAAAATTAGACTGACGGAGCAAGAAGGTAAGGATTTAACAGTATATTTTGGAACTGTTTATGAGATTGTAACACAAAATCATGTGACGGATGATGCATATACTAATTCTAAAAGATATAGAGTTCAGACATTTAATGGTCAGACTTTTGATATCGTCGTAGATACGGATATATATACGGGGGTAAAAAATGATATCATCGTCCAAAAAAACAATAAAATAGCAGGAACTGATATGCTAGTAGAAGGTGATGTGATATCCTTTATCGTAAAAAATAATAAAGATATAGTGTATATAAGTACCCAGCCATTTTGGGAGAAAACGATAAAGGGAACGCTTAGAAAAATAACGAATGTTCCTAAGTCACCTACCAGTAAGATAATTGATCATCGCATCATAGAAATATTTGGATATGATGATGTCATTTATGAATATAATATCGCTAATTATGCTTCGGTTAGTATCAATGGTATAACAGCGGATTATTCTGATTTACGATATGGTCAAAATGTCATTCTTAGCATTAAACAAGGCTATGTAATGTCTATTGCAGGGGAAAGTTTTAAGAAAAAAGACGGATATATACCAAAGTTTGGAAAAAGTAGAACTGGTATATTATATAGAGTGTATCAAGATGGATTTGTTATTGATACGGGCATTAATAAGGAAGAATATGATTTAACAGATGATGCCATTATTACAAAAGGTGGCGTGCCTATTACCTATCAAGCACTTCGAGATGGGGATAAGATCAGAATATTTTTTGATGATATATATACCAATAAAATTTCAAAAATGGAAGTGGAAGGTATTAAACGAGTGATTAAAAAGATATATAAGGGTCAACTAGCAGATGTGGATATGGCTCAAAATGAGATTACGCTAACTGGTGTTCGGTACTTAAAAAATGACTATTGGGAGCCTACATCTAGTTATACACAGAATTTCCCTCTTTCTGACAATGTATCCATCTATGCGGGCAATATATCGGTTAAGCCAAGTGAACTAAAAAGACATTATCATGATAAAACCGCCTATGTGATGGTCGAAGAAGTATTTGGAAAACCAGTGGCATCTCAAGTAAGTTTAAAATCAGGAGGTGAAAATATCTACAGTAGCAAGGTGAAAGATATTAATAAGGTGCTAAGCCGATTAGAATTAGATAATAATATTAATTTTGATATTACCAAGGCAACCATAGCGATTAAAAATGGTCGTGCCATTAGTCCTAAGACGATTAAAAAATATGATAATATCATGGTGGTATCCGATTTTTCGGTGGGTGAAACTCGTGCTAATATTATCAAGGTGCTGGATAAAAAAGAAAGAGTTTTTGATAGGATATATGTTGGTGTTATCGAAACGGTCGCTCAGAATTATTTTACGACAAAATACTGGAGTCGTCTAAATGATAATTCGTGGGATGATGTCGATGCGGGGTTATCTGATAAATTCCATTATCATACCAGTAGTCATATAGTAGATGTCACCGATAAAGAAAATGTAAAAAATATACGAATGTCTGATTTCTTCCATCATGGATATGGACGATTGGAAAATACAGCGACAAAACAGTCAGAGGGCAGTAATAAAGGCATTAAAGACAAGCGATATTATACTTTGTTTGTCACTAAATCAAATGATAGAGGAGAATTATCGGTCGTTTCTATGAAACTTAGACATAAGGGATTTTTACCAAATCAAGATATTGATGATAAGATTAAAAAGTATTCACAAACTGCCAAAGTATTAGATGATGTATTAGATGATATGTTTTTAACTCGTGGAGTGGTGTCAGAAGTGGACGATAAATGGAAAAGAATTAAGCTAACGGATACTAATGACTGGGTGATTTCAGCGAATGAATGGCGAATTAATGAAAGTGACAGCTATGTAGAATATCCTGAGGCATTATTTATCAAAGGGGATAATGCGACTACATTAGATGATGTAAAAATAGGTGATGAAGTATATATCTTACGAAATAATGAAAAAGCACAGGTTATTTTCATCGGTGAGGATTAGGGGGTAGTGTTGAATAATTATTGTATACAATATATGAGTGATATATATAGGAAATATATAAATGGTGTAATTCGTCATATACTGGCTATCGTATTATGTACTATGATACTATCGACTGTTAATTTTGCAGCTGATTTTTCACTAGAAGGTGGTGTGAAGGGTGATCCCCTTATGAAAGATGGTTCATATGAATATGAAGAAATGTTTTTTTTAACGGGAGAACCTATTAAATTAAAAGGTGAGCTGACTATCTCAGGTGGTAAAGATGAAAAGGCCATCAAATATACAAAATCTTATAAATATGATCTATATAGTACAGACCAGAGTATACATTTGAGTAGAAATATATCTTTTAATGTGATGAATGAACTAAATAATGCCATGCATCAAACGACTTCTAAAATAGATATTGGTAAGATAACAGAAAATATAGATGTGGGTGGTAAAAAATATAATTTAGCGAGTTATCTATATGATGGTTCTACTCTAACGGATAATACCACCGCTGTTGATTATTTTAATGGCAGTCTATATGCTAAAAAGAAATATTATGTAAATGGTAATCAGTTAAACAACGAAGGTGTCTTAACGGTAGAATTTACAGGTGATAATATTATTGGATATCGGCATCTATGGGGCGATTCAGAGACGAGGATATTAACATATGAACTGCGTTTTGTATCAGATCCTGAAGTAAAGAATTCGGATTTAGATTGGAGTGGTCAAGTCGTACTTAAAACAAATCAGCAGACCAGAACTCGTCTAGAGTATTCATCGACTGATCCGCAAACCATTAGTTTTCGTGGAAACTATGTGAAACGCACTAGAGAGGAAGGCGTATTACAATACAGTTACGATCTTCCTAAAATGGCTGAGGGTAAGGTGGATAAAGAACATAGAAATATAGGAAAGGGCGATCTTCGAAAAGATATTATCATCGATGCCCACAGTCTCATTACTGCTAAGATGAGGGATATAGAAGGACATGTTGCCCAAGATGATATACAAAGAGTGACTAGTTTACAAATACTATCCCCTGAAGGGAGCTTTTTTGACCCAGATCTGCCTATTTCCAGATTTGATTTTGCAAAAGCTATTACGAAATCTATCGCTGATATTAAGCCATATACTAGAACTGAATTAATTAAACGAGATAGAAATAAAGAGGAACAATTATTTTTTTATGATGTTGATCAAAAAGATCCTAATTTATCTTATATAGAATTTGTACATAATCATAAACTGATGGTGGGCAAGGATAATTATTTTATGGGAGATAAAACACTATCTAGAGCAGAGGCTATCTCTATTATGATAAGTGCTATTGGTATGAATCATTTAGCACCAGCACCACCCTATAGAACCATATACACCGATGATGAGTATATCCCATTGTGGGCAAAAGACAGTATATATGTGGCTACTGAGATAGGATTAATTAAGCCATTTGAAGATGGTGGTTGTCATTCGATGGAAACGGTTACTAGGGCTGAGGCGGCACAGATGTTAGATGATTTTATCGGTCATATAAATGATAATATAACCTATGATTATAGAGAAAAAATTATTAATAGGTATTAATGACAAGGGAGGAGAATATGATGAAAGGCAAATATAGAGTAGGCATCGTAGCATTCATCCTATATATGATATTGATGAGTGTTATGTCATCGCTACCGCACTATGCTCAGATAAATAGGCAGAAAATGGACTATATCGTGCAGTTGGTGGAAAATAATTTTATTGGCGATATTAGTGAAAAACAACTAGAAGAAGGGGCTTTCAAAGGAATATTATCCACATTGGATGAATATAGCAAATATTTTACGGCTCAAGAATATCAGGTAGAAGGAGAAATGCTATCAGGTGAGTTTGCAGGTGTGGGTATATCGATGCTAAAGGATGAGAAAACGGGCTATATTTATATCGATGAAGTATATGATAATACGCCAGCGCACAGAGCAGGACTGATGGCTGGTGATTTTATCACAGCGGTCGATGGTAAACTCGCTAAGGATTATAATTTAGAGGAGTTGGGAGATATGCTAAGAGGTGAACCCCAGACTAGCGTAATATGTACTATTATGCGTGATAAAAATCCAGAAACCTTTGAGGTGAACATTGTGAGAGATATCGTAAAAATAAGCTCAGTGGAGGTGAAGTATTTAGAAAAAGATCATGTGATACATATAATAATAGAAGCTTTTAATGAAGGGGTGGCAGATGATTTAAAAGAACAATTGTTACAAGTCATACAGGATAATGAGCAAAATATTAGGGGATTAGTGCTAGACCTTAGAGATAATCCAGGTGGCTTTGTTAATGAGGCGGTACAAATAGCTGATATGTTTATTCCAGAGGGAGCACCTATCTATCATGCAGATTATAAAATAGAAGAAGATGATCATATCTATGCGAAACAAAAAATGTTATATGATGATAAGGTGGCAGTTTTAATTAATGCAGGCAGTGCGAGTGCATCCGAATTGTTAGCGGGTGCATTACAAGATGTGGGTCTAGCTAGAGTATTTGGTGAACAGTCCTTTGGAAAAGGTATTATGCAAGCTACAGTGGCTTTAAATGAAGGCGATGCAATAGAATTTACGATAGCAGAATATTTTACGGCAAATCATCATAAAGTGCATAAAATAGGTATAACACCTGATGTGAAGGTGGTAAATTCTCCGAAAATTAGCATAAAACATTTTGCCCCCATAATAGAACATAAAACATATCAAAAAAATGATATGGGATTAAATATATATGCCGTTCAGCAACGACTAATGGCACTGGGATATGATGTAGAGGTAAATGCTGGTTTTGATGATAAAACAGATCAGGCATTAATAAAGTTTATGACAGATTATTCACAGCAGGATATGCCACCCTATCAAGATGGTATGTTAAGTTATCCATTAAGCAAAAAAATAGATGAAATCGTGATAAATATCACCCAGCATCCTAAAGATAAGGTGCTAGAAACAGCTATTTCATGGATGGTTAAAAACGATTAGCATCGCATATTACAGCCAATTACAGTTATGTTACAAGGATGATTTACTAATTGACAGTTAAATAATGTGGGTGATATAATTTGCACAGTATCACATACGGTGAACTCCGTGTCTGATATACGGTCTGTTTAGACCGATGTTTACAACCGCTCAGTTGAAGGGAGGGCCGGTTGGATTGTACAATCTTCCCTTCAATGGACAAGTTTTTTATAAGGAGGAGTAGCACATGAAGAGAGTTCTTTCTCTAGTTCTAGCGCTTGTGTTGGTGCTAGGCGGCGTGCCAGTGGTATTTGCTGATGACATGATGATGACAGATGGCGAAAAATTACAAGAAGCTGGATTCATCTCAGGCAATGCTGAAGGCGAATTAAATGAGAACGATTTGCTTACAAGAGAGCAAATGATGGTTCTTATAGCACAAATGAAGGGTGTTGCTGACGAAGCAAGCGAATACCCAATGGCAAGTAGTTTTAACGATGTAAAAGGTGACGAATGGTTCGCACCATACGTTGCATATGCTGAAGTTCACAAGTGGGTTAAAGGTTTACCTAATGGTGACTTTGGTGTAGGTATGGCAGTTGATTCTAAAATGGCTTCTACTTTTATGTTAGCGGCTTTAGGATATGAGCTTAACTCATATGAAACTGCTGTTGAAGAAGCTATGAATGTTGGTATCGATGTAGTAGAGTCTACTGAATTAACTCGTGGTGAAATCTTCACTGCTATGTGGTCAACAGTTAATCTAACAATGGCTGATTCAAATATCACTCTTGCTGAAAAATTAGGCAAAGAGATTAAAATCGATGAGCCAGCTTCTGTATTAGATGCTAAGTTTGACGAAGTAAATGCACTAGGCGTTAAAGTTGTTGAAATCATCTTTGAAGATGATGTTGATAAACTAGGTGCTGAAAATGCAACTTATGTTATTACTAAGCGTGGCGAAAGTGCTCAAGTTCCTGTAGAAATGGTTAAACTAGTAGAATCTGATAGAGTATTTGTTTATACAACAGAAGCTCTAGAAGGCGGAAAAGCTTATACTATGGCTATGGGCGACCAAACTGAAAACTTTACGGCAGCTTTAAAAGAAACTGATAGACCTAAGGTTGAAAACGTAAAAGGTACAGATACTGAGCGTGTAGAAGTAGAATTTGATCAAGTATTAGATTTTGTTTCAGCTACAAACATTGGTAACTATTCAATCGATAAGATTGGTACAGTTACTGCTGCTAAACTAAAAGAAGATAATAAGACTGTAGAACTTACAGTAGTTGGTTTTGAAAAGTCTACATCTGCAAAGATGACTGTTCAAAATGTTATGAATGCTGATGGTGTGGTAGTAAACAAAACATCAAGAACATTCTATGCAACATTTGATTACAAAGCTCCAAAAATTGATAAAATCATTAAGCCAGAAAACAATGTGGAAATCATTCTATATTGGAATGATGAGCATGGTGTAGATAAGACAATGGCTGAAGATGTATCAAATTATGAGATTGATGGTTTAGAAATTATTAAGGCTAAAGCGAAGAAAAAAGAGTATGATTCTTCTAATGAAATTAATGGAAAGTCTTCAGACTACTACAATAGAGTAGTGCTAACGACTTCTGCACAAAAAACAAATAAAAGATATACTCTTAAGATTCTAAATATGGTAGATGGTTCTGTTTCTAAGAACCCTATTAGAAAGCCTATCACTGAAAAATTCTATGGTGCTAGAGAAGATAAGACAGCTCCTAAGGTATCAGATATGACAGCGGTAGCACTGGATAAGATTGCTGTAACATTTGATGATAAGAATGATTTAGATCCTGTAACAGCTCTAAATGCAGCAAATTATGAAGTTACTAAGGGTGATATCGATGTTATCGGTGCTGAGTTTAGAGATAATGATGAAGAGCAAAAAATCATTATTTTAACAACTACTCAAATGGATTCTGATGATAGTACCGTTAAGATTGCTGTAAATCACGTAGCTGACGTATTTGGCAATGCGATGGATAAGGCAAAAACTAAGACTGTTAGACCAAAAGATGTAAACCATAATGGTCCAACTAAAATTAAGAGTGTAACAGTTAAGAGCTTAAAGAAATTAGTGGTTAAGTTTGAAGAGCCTGTAACAATGAAAACTGCTAAAGATCCAACAAACTATGTGGTAGATGAGGGTATTGGTGGTGCATTAAAAGCTGAAGTGGCTGATGATAAGTTAGATGAAGTAACATTAACATTCCCTGAAATGAAGAATAATGGTGAATATACTCTTACTGTTAGTGGAGTAGAAACATATTCAGGTTATGCTATGAATGGTAGTGAACAAGACTTTATCGCTACAAAGACTGAGCAAGACTTTGATAAACCAGAAGTAGAATCAGTAGATAACGTTCATAGAGGTATTTTAAAAGTTACTTTCTCAGAAAAAGTGGATGTAACTATTGGTGCAGTAACTCAAGTTAAGATTAAAGGTACTTGGTACAACTCTACTAAACTGATGGGTGATAATGATGATGTGGTAGTATTTGATATCTCAGCTCTTGAAGGTACTACTGATGATGATCTTGATATCCAAGCATTTAAAGGTGTTAAGGATATGGCTGGTAATGAGTTAGATTATGAGTCTGGTAATGAAACAGTATCTATCTCTAAAGATGATATCGTGCCAAAAGATGATTATGTACAACTAGATGATGTATATCAAGAAAATGTAAGAGATATTAAGTTTGTCTTTGATGATGATGTAATCATTGTTGCACCTAAAACATTAGATATGGGTCCAACAGGCAAAGAAGTTACATTTACAGGTAAGTATATAGATGATGATATTTTAACTGAACTTGTATTTAAGATGGCTAATGGTAGCAAAATAGACGATGGTAAGAAGTTTGTTGTAGATAACTATGGTACAGTTATTAAGGACCTTATAGGTCGTCCAGTATTTGTTGAAAAAGTATCATTAACTTGGGATAATGATGATGATACAAAACCAACCATTACTGATGTAAAAGCGACAAATCGTAGAACAGTAAAAGTGTACTATGATGAGATATTACAATCAGCTGGTACTTATCGTATCGAATATGATGATGACGGTGATACTAAAAGCGTTGGTATTAAAAAGGTTGAGGTTGATGAGGATGACGAAAATATTGTAGTGATTACTCTTAAGGAAGACTTAGAGCCTGACACATACTATACTCTATATCAAGGTTCTAAGGCGAGAGACCTCTCTAATAATCCTGCTGAAAAATTAGACGATGGATTCCAATTCGTAGGTAATGGAACTCCTAAGGATGAGACAAAACTTGAAGGTGTTAAGTTATTTAATGGTCTAAATTTACAACTTGTTGCTGGCAATGAGAAATTTGACGCTGGTACGACATATCTTGTAACTACAGCTGGAACGACAAAATCAGCTATCAGTGCTACTGCTACATTGCTACTTCCTAAGAAGAAATTAGTTAACTTTAATGTGGCTGAGTATGATGCACTTCTTAAAGATCAGTCTTACACTATAATTGGTGTTAAGGGTACTGATGTTAAAAATATCGTTAGTTTCGAAGGTATCGTAGAAACTTGGGGTGCAAAACTTAATAATGCTAATACTGAGATTCAAATCGAAGATATTGATTTAGGTTCTGGCGATGATAAGAAGACTGCTAAGCTATTTGTTCTTGACAAAGATGGTATGGTTGTAACTAGTGGTCGTGCCATCACAGCTACTGATGTTAAGGCTAATGAGTGGATTGAGTTAAAACCTGCTGAAACAACTGCATTAGCACATAAAGGTGCAAGAGTTACTCTAGTAGTTTATAAGAGTGATGATGCTGCAGAAGTTGCTAATGGTCTAGTAGAATATATTGCTAATGTAAAAATTAAGTAATCTAAGTTAAGCTATATGACATCTAAGGTAAGACATAAAGTAGTAATGAAAGCCGATGCGAAAGCATCGGCTTTTTTTAGGTATGAGGGGCATGTTGTATATGAGAGTTGTAAGACAAAAGGTGTTGGTAAAAACTTTGTAATGCATTGAGAGTGAAAAGATTAAAAAAGTGGCATTAGCGACGTATCACCAACACCAAAAATTATACAACCTATATTAGAACGTAGATAGTAATCCATTAGGTGTAAAATATGAGAAAGGAGGTTTTTATGGATAACAAAGATAATATTTCTAAACTGAGGGTAGTAGATATTAAGCCGCTAGATAAACCAGCCTATTTAAAGTTTTTTGGTATAGAATATTTGGATAAGCAGGATAATAAACGGATGTGGGAATTATCATCAAGGGGAGATGAAAAAAGGCTGAGAGGAGAAATTTTTGAAGGAAAATCATATTCTGATGGTGTAATGATATTTGCAACGGATAAGGATAAAAAAACAGTGGTATTATTGAAAGAGTTTAGAATTCTTGCGGGTAAGTATGTATATGTCTTACCGGCAGGACTTATGGAAGATAAAGAAACACCAGAAAATGCAGCGATCAGAGAATTTAGAGAAGAAACGGGAATGAGTTTAGATGTGCAGTTAGTTCAAAAAGAAAGATATATATCCGTGGGAATGAGTAATGAAAAGGCAAATACAGTATTTGGCTATTATTCTGGTGTGCCAAGTAACGAATTTCAAGAAGTCAATGAAGATGCTGAAATAGTTATTGCGGATAAAGAAATGGTTAAGGAAATTTTAAAAAATGAAGAAGTGGCAGTTCGTACAGCGATGTTATTAGAACATTTTTTTAATTTAAATAGTTTTTTGGAAATAAAATAAAAAATTGATAAAAAAATACTTGCAAATGATTTGCGTTTGCGTTAATATCTTATAGGGGCATGTTTATTGTTGTTAATTAGAAAAATATTTCTAATGGTAGAGAACTATAGGATGGTGTTTTATGAGAGGTTATAACAAATTTATTTATTTATCTAATGTCAAAATAATACTAGTACTGTTAGTGATGACAATAGTAGGTATTTTTAGTGTTGGATGTTCTAAAGTGAATGATTTAGAGCAAAGTTCTATTAATGCAGTGGGTGATGATGTAAATGTTCAAGAAAATGTGGAAAATCACACCAATAAATTAAAGGTTGTGACGACGTTATTTCCACAATATGATTTTGCTAAGCAAATAGGTGGGAATGCGGTAGAGGTAACATTATTACTGCCCCCTGGTGTAGAAGCCCATTCATATGAGCCGACTCCACAAGATATTGTTACAATACAAAATGCTGATTTGTTTTTATATACGGGAGAACAGATGGAACCGTGGGCACATCATATTATTGAAGGATTATCTGATAAAAAAGTTAAGGTAGTCGACCTTAGTGAAGGAATTGGATTATTAGAATTTTCTGAGGAACATGGGCATAATCATGATAAAGATGGTCATGAAGAAGATGAAAATCATAATCATGATAAAGATGGTCATGAAGAAGATGAAAATCATAATCATGATAAAGATGCTCATGATCATGATGGGCATCATCATGATGGTGTAGATCCGCATATATGGCTAAGTCCAGAAAATGCGATGATTATGCTAGATCATACCACATCTTCTATGTGTGAAGTATCAAAAGATAATGCAAAATATTTTACCGATAATGCAAAAGCATATGGGGAACAGCTAAAACTATTAGATAGAGATTTTGCTGATGTTTTTAATCATACGGATACTCATACTATTGTCTCAGGTGGACATTTTGCATTTGGATATTTTGTAGATTATTATGGTTTGGACTTTATATCGCCATATAAGGGATTTGCCCCTGATGCGGAGCCAACACCTAAAGAAGTTGCAAAGTTGATTGAATTTATTAAAAATAATAATGTACATGCAATATATTATGAGGAACTAGTTAATCCACGAGTGGCACAGACGGTGGCAAATGAAACAAATGTTCAAATGTATAAACTTCATGCTGCTCATAATATATCCAAAGAAGAAAGAGAGCAAGGAGTAACCTATATAAGTCTTATGAGAGATAATATGGAAAATCTTAAAAAGGGAATGGGCTATAGGTAATAGTAGTTAGTGGGGAAGCTAGATATAATTGGAATGTTTTATGCTCGGACGGATAAAATGCTAAATATAGGGTATATATAATTTAGTTGGATAGAAAAAGAAGATAATAAAAGAGGATACCTGTATGGATAATGTTAAAAAACAAATGTTAAAAAATCACGGTCTAAAGTATTCTAAAAATAGAATATTGATCTTAGAAATATTATCTAAAGCAGAGATTCCACTTAGTGCTGAACAAATTTATGATCTTTGTAGACAAAAGGGAAGTTCTATTAATCTATCTACCGTATATAGAATTTTAAAAGCCTTTGTGGATGCGAAATTATCACTTCGTTCGGTGATAGATATGGAAGATAAGTCGCTATATGAATTAAATAGACATGAACACAAGCATTATCTTGTTTGTCTAGGCTGTCATGAAACCGTTCCTATATCTAGCTGTCCACTAGATAAATATCAAAAAGAATTAGAAAAAGATTTAAATTATGATATCACCTCACATCGATTAGAGATGTATGGATATTGTGAAGAATGTCAAGAAACAAAAAATTAAGGAATATTTTATACAAGAGTAGGAGAAAATGAAAGAAATTTTATTATCGGTTAAAAATTTAACTACAGGATATGGGCGATATATCATTCTTGAAGATATTTCATTTGATATTATGAGTGGTGATTATGTGGGGATTGTTGGACCAAATGGTTCAGGAAAAAGTACATTAATCAAAACATTGATTGGACTTATTGACAAAAAATCAGGAGAAATATTATTTCAGGGAGATAAAAATAAAATTGGTTATCTCCCTCAGATTGCAATGACTAGAGACAGTTTATTTCCTGCCACTGTAAGAGAGATTGTCAATATGGGGATGTTATTAAATAAAAAATTTCCTAGAACAATAAATAAATCAGAGCAAAAGAAGATTAATGAATTAATGATAGAATTAGGTATTGAGCATCTAAAGAATGAAAGAATTGGCAATTTATCTGGTGGACAACAACAGCGGGTTATGCTTGCGAGAACTTTGGTAACTGATCCTAATATCGTTATACTCGATGAACCTACTAGTGCGTTAGATCCACAAATGAGAGATGATTTTTATGCATTGATTAGAAATTTAAATATTCATCATGGGGTAACTATTTTATTAGTATCTCACGATATTGCTACAATAGGTGAGTATACAAATAAATTAATGTATCTGGATAGAAAATTAGTCTTTTATGGGGATTATAAGGAGTTTTGCATGTCTGGGAGTATGACGGAGTATTTTGGAGAGCATGCTCAACATAACATATGCCATCAGCATTAATAACAAATAAAGCAAGGAGAAGTAAATGATATTTGATGCTTTAGAATATGGTTTTATACAAAGAGCTATTATAGCGGGAAGCTTTGTCTCTGTTTCTTGTGCTAGTTTAGGTGTTTTGTTAGTTCTTAAGAAATATTCAATGATTGGCGATGGATTAGCACATGTGAGTTTTGCTACTGTTGCCATTGCATTATTATTCGGGATGCCACCACTAACGTTATCGTTACCGCTAGTTATTATTAGTTCTTTTTTTATTTTAACGCTTAGCCAAAAAGTTAATATTCATGGGGATGCTGCCATCGGTTTGGTATCATCATTTTCTGTGGCTTTGGGTGTGCTTATTGCATCTGTTGCTGATGGATTTAATGTTGATTTATTTAGCTATTTATTTGGGAGTATTCTCGTTATTGATACATTAGATTTATATTTAAGTGTGATTTTATCGTTTATTGTGATGATTGGGATGATGTTATATTATCATGAATTATTTGCATTAACTTATGATGAAAATTATGCCAAAATTAGTGGAGTAGACACTACTAAATTTAACTATATGATTGTGGTTATGACTTCTGTAACTATTGTTTTAGGAATAAGAGTGGTAGGAACAATGCTCGTATCAAGTTTGATTGTTTTTCCAGCTGTTAGTGCATTACAAATTAGCAAGAGTTTTAGAGGTGCTGTTATATTTGCGGCACTTAGCTCCGTTATATGCCTTATACTAGGTGTATTTGTATCTTTTAATATGAATTTGCCAACGGGTGCTACCGTGGTTATGTTAAATGCCATATGCTTTGTGATGGCGTTTATGTACAGGAAATTTATTACTTAGTTGAAACTCTCATCGTCTAAGATACAAAGAAGAGGGCAAAGAAAAAACTCCCCTATTTGGGGAGTTAAAAGTTTTTGATAAAATCAAAACTAGATTAGATAAGACGTGAGTAGAATTCGACTACTAAATAGTCATCGATTTGGATTGGTACTTCTTCACGTTCAGGGCGTCTTACAAGAGTTCCTGAAAACTTATCAAAATCTTTAGATAAATATGGCATAACTACAGTACTATTTGCGAAATTCTCAGCGAACATAGCGTTCTTACGAGATTTTTCACGTAGAGCAAGTACATCACCCTCTGAAACGGCATAAGATGGAATATCCACTTTTTTACCATTTACCGTAATATGACCATGATTTACCATCTGACGAGCCTGACGAATAGAATTTGCAAAACCAAGTCTATAAACTAGGTTATCCAGTCTACACTCAAGAGCTTTCACAAGAGCATCACCTGATGTCTCGTTATCATTGATGGCTTTGATTACATAGCGACGGAATTGTTTTTCCATCACTTCATAATATGCACGAAGTCTTTGTTTTTCTAATAGCTGTTGACCGTAGGCAGTCAATTTTTTCTGGTCTCGTGCTTGACCATTACCAGCTCTTTTCATTGCTTTTGGGTGTCCACATACGTTTAAGTTTAGTCGCCTACACTTCTTAAAGCGAGGACCTCTCATTCTTGCCATAATAATCTCCATATATCAACATAAATTTTCGCCGCGATAATTTATGCCATACGACATTCGTTAGTGTATCAAATAAATGGTCGTTTGTAAATGCTTAAAGAAAAAAATTAATAAAAATTTCTTAAGTTGTGCATTCATGTTAGCATATTCGGTCGTTTAGGATGTAAAGGTAAAACAATTATCATGATGTAAACTTTTTATGGTAATATACCGATATAAAAATAGATTGATATTCAAAATTATCTTACAAATAAATATTTATTTACCATTTAAAAGAAATATCAGTTTATGTAAATGATCGACAACATATAAGGGAGCTTCCATATGGTTTTTACAAAATCTGCTATAGTAGCAACAATATTTTTATTAGTAAGTTTAATATATATGATCATAGGACTATATGCAGTATCTAACAATAAAAATAATAGAATAAATAATATATTTTTTTGGATGTGTCTATCGTTAAATATTTGGTCATTTTGTTTTTCCTTAATTACGAATGCCAGTATTCAAGAGGCTAAATTGGTGGATGTATTAAGTAAATTATCAGTATTAGGATGGGCAAGTTTTTATCCATTAATATATCATTTTTTTAAGGTTGTTGTAAATAATGGTAGAGCAATTAGTAAAAAACTCATGATTATGATATATTCTCCTATGTTAATCTGCTGGATTGGATTTGGTTTTTTGGGAGATTATTCTAGCAAACAATTTTCAATGTATGTGACCCAGTGGGGATGGACAAATGTAATTCCGATAACGCCATTAAATATATTTTTTATTATCTATGTCTTAATTTTTGGCAGTTTAGCACTATATAATGTATATAGTAGAATCGTCCATGAGCAGGATATCTATATCAAAAGACGTGCGGGGCATATATTTGCATTTTATGCGACGATAACTGTGTTGGGTATTTTTTGGGATATCGGTTTATGTAGAATTTTACATAAGCCATTTATTCAGATTACGAATGTATTATTATTATTACCCATCTTATTTATGCTATATGTTTTTGTGAAGGATGAGGTAATAGATAAGGTGGTTATCGATTTAGATGAAAATGTCATGGATTATTTTACGAAGGTTAGAGTATTTAGGTTGATTGGTTATATGTATGTTATCTTTGCCTATGTCACTTTATATATTAATGAAATATTATTAATCCATAGACTACCTTATCAAATTGAAATTAGTGTTTTTTTTATAATTGTCGGTATTGCACATTTTTTTATGACGAATTTATTTGTTGAATCTAATCAGATATATAAATTTATGACGGTGTTAGCTATTATGATGTTTGCGTTTGTATTTTTAAGATATCAACATGATGGCATCGTTATTATGTGGGGAGTATTTTTCTTTTATATATTTATTACCTCCGTTTTTGAAAGTGTACATTATACTATTTTATCTGGTGTAACGATGATTATCATCCAATTTTTATACTGGAAAAAAGCACCAAGTTATTATTTTTATATTGATTGGATTGATTATTTAGGATGGAGTTTCCTTATTGCTATGACCATGGTCGTCATTATTTTTGTGAATAGAATATATCGACAAAAAATTAATGAAAGCTTTGGACAAATGCATATGCAATCGGTATTTACCGAATTATCTAAGGGTGTTTTAGAAATGCATACCGATAATGTTTTTGAGAAAACTCAGCAATATATGCAATTTTGCAATGATAACTTTGGAAATAAGTGTACCTATTACTATTTGGTGGATGAAGATAAATCAGATATATCACTATATATATATGCAGATAATAAGGGAAAAAAAAGCCCTAATAGAAAATTAATTTTTGATAACGTCTTAACTTTAGAAGATATTAAGCAAAAACAAAGTATATTGGTTAATAATATAAGCTCATTAGATGAATCAGAATATAATATTAAAGAGTATCTAAGAGAAGTACAAAGCGATGGATTTTATGCCATGGTGGTTCGAAGCGATGAAAAAATTGTAGGTATTTTAGTATATGAATTTGATCAGACCAATACGAATTATATATATCATAAATATAATAAATTACTTTTTAATGTTGTACATGATATAATTAATAAACTGAGATATGAAGAAGATATATTTTATAGTGCCAATTATGATAAAATTACAGGTATAAAAAATATTGATGCATTTATGCGAGAGATTAATCATATATTAGAAACTGAAACCATAGATTATTATGCTGTATTATTTATAGATATTCATAATTTTAAAAGTATCAATGATGCCTTTGGTCATTGTATTGGTGATGATGTATTACATATGGTAGCAACTAGAATATCAGAGGTTTTAACACCATCGGATATAGCAGCTAGATTTAGCGGAGATGAATTTTGTGTATTTTTAAAAAATGTAGAGTCTAGATCCGATGTGGAACAAGTAGTAACTCATATAATATCTTGCTTTATAAAGCCGATCTCTATTTTATCCTATGATTTTAAAGTGAACATTAATATCGGTGTTTCAGTTTATCCAGAAGATGGCGATGATATTACTGTCATGCTCAAAAATGCAGATTTAGCGATGCATACATCGAAGAAATCAGGAGCAATGCGATATCATTTTTGTGATGATGCTGATAAGAAATTTATTATGGAAAGAGCATTATATACGAATAGTTTATATAATGCATTAGCTAATAATGAATTTTTATTAGCCTATCAACCGCAGATGGATGCAAAAAGTGAAAAAGTTGTCGGAGCAGAGGCATTAATTCGATGGAATTCAGCTAAATTTGGATTGGTATCACCAGCGAAATTTATTTCAATTTTGGAAAATACAGGTCTTATTATACCAGTTGGTGAATGGATTATGGAACAGGTGGCAATTCATCATAAGGCGATGATTAAGGCGGGGCTACCACCTATGAAATTATCTGTTAATTTATCTGTTGTGCAGTTTCAAAATATTCATTTGGTGGAGAGTATTAAACGTATTTTAGATAAATGGGATGTTGATGGTGCTTATTATGAATTTGAGATAACAGAAAGTGCTGCTAGTGATGATAGTGAGTTTGTAGTAGATAGCTTCATGGAAATAAAATCATTAGGTTGTCATATTGCCATTGATGATTTTGGTGTGGAATTTTCATCTCTGAATAGACTTCATATGTTACCTTTAGATAAACTTAAAATTGATCAAAATTTTATTAGGGGAATAGGGATTGATACCAAAAAAGAAGCTATCGTGCGCTTTATTATTGAATTATCTAAATCGCTAGGTTTAACTTCTATAGCTGAAGGTGTGGAGACTAAGGAGCAAAAAGAATATATTGTAAATAATTCTTGTGATGAAATACAAGGGTATTACTACGCAAAGCCAATGCCTTATGAAGAATTTGAAAAATTTGTAAGAGATAACTTGTAGTATTAGTGCTAAGAACTATAGCAAGGAAAAGATATGGGGAAAGTATACAATAATTTATATGTTAAAATTTTATCGAAGAAAAAAGATCTTCTGTTTGCAATGAAATGGACATTCATCTCTTTTTTTATTGTGCATGGCGCATTTTTTATTAATCGATTTGCCAATGAAGATTATCTTCATTATTCTTATAAAAATGGTTCAGTACCTGCTTCTGGTCGTTTTGTGGGAAATATTACAAATCTTATGAATTCATGGACTGTGGGCGTTATATCGGCATTTATCTTTGGAATTACAATATTTTTAGTGCTAGATATGATAAAAATAAATTCTTCTTTTATGAAGATGTTATCTATTTTTATATTGGTGTCATTTCCAAGTTTATCCACTTCGTTTGGATATTTATTTATGGCACAAGTATATTCTATAGCCTTATTTTTTGCTGTAATAGGAGTTTATATTACAGATAAATTTAAGTTTGGCTTTATTGTAGGATCTGTATGTATCATGTTAAGTCTAGGAGCATATCAATCGTATATTAGCGTTGCAATGACATTATCTGTAATAATCATTTTAAGGAATTGGTATCTCTATCAGCCTATGCGGGTTACCCAAAATCAATTTTATGAAATTTTAAAATTTATGTTAATGGGTATGTTGGGTATATTATTGTATATAGTGGTGATAAAAAAAATATATCCAATTATGGAAATTCAGCTTAATACCTATAAAGGACTTAATAATATGGGGACGATTAACTTATCGGATGTTCCTATGTTAATTAAGAGAACATATGTAGGTGTATGGGATTTTATAAATGGGGATAGATTTTTTTCTGCTACTAAATTACAATATTTTGTCAATATATTTACCATTGTTTTAATTATTTATCATCTTATGCTAAAAATTATTAGCTCTATTAATAGAAACTATGATATAATTGCCATCGCTTCTATTATTTTGATGCCTTTTTGTGTAAATGTGGTGGATTTTATGGCACCTCAGACCCATGCTAGTGTGTTAAATACCTATGCATTTAGTTATATATATATTTTGTTAATAGCGCTATATGAATGGGAGAAGTTATTGGTAGATAAAGAAGTGATGTGTTTTAGTGGGCAACAATCCATTATAAAGGATAAATATTTAGGCTTTATTACGAGTGCTATGATTGCTATGACCATTTTTTCAAATATTGTTATTTCATCAGCATATTATTTAAAAATAGATGCGACTTATGAAGCCAGCGTATTATTTGACAATAGATTATATGCTAGAATTGAGTCGATCGAGGGGTATAATAAAAATATGCCTGTGGCTATTATTGCATCGAGTGGTAGTTTTTATGTTCACAGTGATGAGCAGTATCCTGAAATTATTGAAGATACTGGAATTTGGCAAAAGTTTATAGGTTTTAATAATTTAGGTGGAACTAGACTAAATTATGCAACGGGTAGAATGGTTAAAATGATGAATAATACATTAAATGTTGATGTTGTGGAGGCTACACCAGAGCAGATTCATAGAATTGTAAATAGTCAAGAATATAAAGAGATGGGCATTTATCCATCTAGTGATGGAATTAGAATTATAGATGGAATTATGGTGGTAAATTTTGATGCATATTGAGAAGGTGAAAGTGTGGCATATACTGAATTTTATAGTGATATAAAACATAATACAATTGCTCCAATATATATTTTCTTTGGTAAAGAGGAATATTTGATTAAAAAAGCGTTAGAAAAGGCTGTTGATGAATTTATTGATAAGGATTATTCTGATTTTAATCTAACAATATTTGATGGGAAAAATATGGGAGCGGGAAATATTGTGGATACTGCTGAAACCATGCCTTTTTTTTGTGATAAAAAATTGGTAATTGTAAAGGAATGTACGATTTTTAAGTCGCAAAAAACAGGACTTAGCGATATTGATGTGGATAGACTGAATGAGTATTTTAAAAATCCATTACGATCCACTATCATTATATTTTGTCTAGAAGATAAGCCAGATAAACGCCGATCACTGTATAAGAATTTTTCTAAAAATGGTAAAGTTATTGAGTTTTCTACCTTGGATAAAATTACTTTTCCTAGATGGATTCAAAAGGTGTTATCTGATGCAAATAAAAAAGCAAGTTCAAGAGTTATCGATTATCTGGTAAATAGCAGTGGTTATTTGGAGTATAATTCGAGCATAAGACTATATGATGTTATGAATGAATTAAATAAATTGATTTCATATACTGGTTTGCGAGATAATATCACAATGGAAGATATTGATGTGTGCTGGAAATCATCTGTTGAAAAGTCTATTTTTGATATGGTAGATGCACTTGGCTATAAGCGTGCTGATGATGCCTTTAAAATATCTAATAAATTAATATATGAGGGGGAGCCAGCTATTAAAATAATGATGATGATTAGTAGGCATTATAGGAATTTATTTAAAATTAAAATATATGAAAAACAGGGATATAGCCCGTCGGCAATTGCTAGTAAAATGAAATTATCGCCATTTATTTTAAAAAGGCATATGATGCAAATAAAAAATTGTTCAATATCTGAATTAAAAAAGTATATTACAATATGTATCCAAAGTGAATATGAATTAAAAAGTGGGAAAATAGCTCCTAAGCTTTGTATGGAGTTACTAATGATGCAATTAGTGGGATAAGGTGATGATATGGATGAAAAAAATGTAAAACAAGTAGAAAATAATACGTCACAGGTTAATGTCTTGACACCGAAAAAGCAGGTAAAAAAACCTACTATAAAATATCAGATTATGAGATTTTTAATGATTAATGTAGGTGTTTTTATTATGGCATTGGGGATATATTTATTTTTAATTCCGTCTAATTTAGCGGCAGGGGGTGTATCTGGTCTGTCAATTGTTATTAGCCATTATATTCCTAGTCTAAATATAGGTTTTATAATATTGGCGATTAATATGATTTTATTTGTATTGGCATTTATTTTTATAGGAAAAGAATTTTTAGGATATACGGTGTATTCGAGTTTTTTGTTATCGATTCTAATTGCTGGATTTGAGATTGTTATTCCTATTAAAGAGCCGTTGGTAAATGATTTAATGCTTAATATTATATATGGTATGTTTACATCTTCTGTGGGTATCGCCATTGTATTTTACTATAATGCATCCACGGGGGGCACAGATATAATAGCGAAGATTATCAATAAATATAGTGGTATGCCAATTGGGAAAGCTTTATTTTTGGCTGATGCATTTGTTACGTTATGTGCGGCTGTCACCTTTGGTATAGCTTCTGGTATGTATGCTTTTTTGGGTATATTAATTAATGGTTTTATGATTGATAAGGTTATTTCTGGTTTTGAAGAACGTGTTAAAGTAGAGATTATATCTAGTAATCCGGAGAAAATTACCGAATTTATTAAGAATGATTTGGATAGGGGATTTACTTTTGTGCTAGGTCGTGGTGGATATACCTCGGATGAAAAGCGAATTATTAATGTTATTTTAAGGCGTAGAGAATATTTGAGACTACTTCATTTTATCAATAGTTCTGATCAGGGTGCATTTGTTATTATTAGTAATGTCCATGATGTTTATGGATTGGGATTTAAAAGTTTAAGGTGATTAGGTGCTGGATATTATCCATTTTGGAATGATATATTATCAGATGTTTTAGAAATTTCTAGTATGGGAATTAGAGTGGATGAAAAGGTGCTACTTGGCTGTGTCCATATGTTCTATAGATTATAAAAACCACCTATAATAGCTTTTGTGAGCGAGCTTGCAAGCTACTCTTTAAGTTATTATCGGTGGTTTTTGCATTTGTATAGATGTGTTTATTTGATAATTTTTTGGACTTCTTGTGGTGTATATTCATTTAGTTCGATGGTTGCCGATTCGATAACAACATCTTTTTCTGGTCTATCAGAACTATTAGTTGCTACTTTGGCAATTGCATCAACGACATCCATTCCTTCTATTACCACACCAAAAGCGGCATATTGTCCATCTAAAAATTGAGAATCTTTATGGACTATAAAAAATTGAGAACCTGCTGAATCAGGGTGGTTAGAACGTGCCATTGAAATAACGCCAGCGGTATGAGAAAGGGGATTAGAAAAATTATTTGATGTAAATTCTCCAGAAATCGAATAATTTGGACCACCCATTCCCGTTCCAGTAGGGTCTCCGCCTTGTATCATAAAGTCTTTGATTACTCGATGAAATATTAGTCCATTATAAAAACCATCTTGAGTTAAATGGATAAAGTTATTCACAGTATTTGGTGCTATATCTGGTAGTAGTGCTATTTTAATAGAACCCATGTCTTTTATATTTAAAGTTACCATAGGCTGCTTATCTAGCGCTATTGTATCTTTGGAGGGATCAGTAGTTGCCTTTGTTTGACTGGTATCTTCGTTAGTGTTATTGGAATTATCCATATCTGCTTCATTATTTTCATTTGTTGGAGCGGTTGTTTCTGTTGATGTTGTATTTTGTGAAGTATTATCAGCGTTTTCTACACTGTCTGTACTAGCACATCCGCATAATATGAATGCCATAGCTAATATACTGATTGTAAGTATGAAATATTTTGATTTTGTTGCTTTAAAATGCATATAAATTCTCCTTTTTTATCTTCTTACTTTAGTTATATCCTTGACCATGATTATATCATAAATAGGAATATGCTTGGCAAGTATTTGAAAGTGTTAAGATATTTTAATGTGGTTAATCTCTGTAATATTGAATATATTTTTCTATTTAGGTGTATAATGTACGGTGGACATGGCTATTGTTTAGCAATATTTGTTATTTTATTGATGGGATGTGCTAGAGTGCTATGTTTAATTGTTATCAAATGAAAGGATATGTGGATATTATGAAAAATATAAAAATGAGAATGTTATCGATATTTTTAAGTGTAATGATGTTATTGGGTGTTTTACCAATTAATATAGTTTTAAGTTATGCTGATAGTTCACTTAATAAAGAAGAAGTGCTAAATATTGTTAAAGGGTATAAACCGCATCAAGATAATCCTCATCCTTATTATTATTTTAATAAAGAGGAGATTGTGTTAGATATTGGTGAAAGTACGGAATTAAGTATTTTGGATGAACAAAATAATGATACGGTAGTGGATGGATTATCATGGTATGTGATAAGTATTTATCCATATGATAAAATTTACGAGAAGCTGCAAACCCAAGCTACGAATACGGATAGCTATATTAGAATTAATGATGATTATACGATTACTGGTATAACTGCTGGTGAAGGATATATAGTTGCAGTGGATGGAGAGTATATTCACCGAATTGATTTTAAGGTAAATTCAGAACTGCAAACGACATTAAATCAAAAAAAAGAAGAATTAAAGGTAAAAACAGATGAAATTATAGGAAAAACAATGCATTTATCCGATGTTGAAAAAGCATTATATATTCATAATTGGTGTGCGGATAATATAGAATATAATTATTCTCATCATTATAAATTTCAACCATATTTCCCAATAGTAGAAAAGAAAGCGGTATGTATTGGATTTGCTAATGCCTTTAAATATTTAATGCATCAATATGGTATAAAGACGAAGGTGGAGGCTTGTTATGCAGGTGATGAACGCCATGCCATTAATAAAGTGTATTTGGATGGTAGAGGATATTATGTGGACACTACTTGGGATAATAAACGACCGGAAAAAGATTATGAGAAGTATCGATACTTTTTACTGTCCAAGGATATGATAACTAAAACTCATGATGGAATAAAGTTTTATGAGGATGAGTTGTATGGTGGGGAATATGAAAGCTATGTTTATCAGAAAAATGGGATGTCGGCAAAGACAGAACAAGAACTTAATGAATTAGCTAGCGGGATTGTCAGCATTTTAAACAGGGGAAGTAATAAGATAAAGATATTAGTGGATGAACAATATACTTTTAACGATGTACGGTCTACATTGAAAAAAGAAGCGATGAATAGTGGTGTTAATATAAAAGTCACGCAGCTAGATATTGACGATAGAGCTAGGGTGAATTATTCTGGATATAATTTGTTTTTGATTAATGTTGAATTACGATCGTTTAATACTTTCAGAAATGTCGATGTGCAAATGAATGCCATTGATTTTGATAAAGATAAGACTACAGATACAATCAATATTAAATTGGATAAAAATGTAGAACTTGGCTATTATAATGTGATTATTGATAATGCAAAAAAAGAGAAGTTGCGAAAGATTGCTGATAATGAGTATGAACTTGAAATTTCAAATATAACGGATGATAAAGTAAATATTCAAATCATAAAAAGAGATCATAAGTTTAATATCGCCTCGCCTAATGTTAATGTAAAAGTTGTTAAAATAAGTAAGCCTAATGCAAAACTTATCGGGGTGGGTAAAAATAGTGCGAAATTACAGAATATAACTGAAAATACGAAGTATAATTTAGGGGATGGCATATGGTTAGATGCTATTGAAAATAAAGAAATTACCATAAAGGCTGGACGTGTATACTTACAAAATCAATCAAAGGATGGTTCTTATTCAGATATCCAAAAGATAAGCATTGATTATGTTGATGAACCTAATTGGATTGAGTTAAATGAAGATGAGAATGGAAATGAAATTCTATATCTTAATACGAATATGGAATATTTAAAAGTTGGAGAGGATATTTGGAAGCGAGTTAGTGATAACTCATTAAAAAATATTGAAAAGGGAGAGTATCATTTTAGATTAAGAGGTAGAGAAGGGGCGTTTGCTTCAGAGATTACTGTTGTTTATGTTACAAAAGATCCTATTGTAAGTGATGATGTCGTCGATCCATCCAATACTACTGGTTCAGGGATAGTGGTAGATGAAAGTAATGATGAAGAAAAGGAAGGTAATTCTGGCATAGATAATTCTAGTGATGAGGGAAATAACGAAGGGGATAATGATGAGAATGCCGATAATGAGCATTCTATTGATAACGAGGAAAATTCTGGTAATATCGATAAGAATGAAAATGATATAGAGGATAATCCATCGAATACTACTGGTTCAGGGATAGTGGTAGATGAAAGTAATAATGATGAAAGCGGCACAGAAGATAATCCATCGAATACGACTGGTTCAGGAACAGTAGTAGATGAAAATAGCCCAGAAAAGGAAGAAAATTCTGATACAGAAAATTCTAATGAGAGCAACGAGGAGAATAATAGTTCGATTAACGATGAAAAAAATAAAGAAAAGGAAGGTAATTCTGATATAG
>PDWI01001810.1_pt1 | contig 33280 bp, 26 predicted proteins | sample 1430891 | NCBI WGS metagenome assembly PDWI01 (sample SAMN01162508, study PRJNA174530) | Oral metagenome, whole genome shotgun sequencing project. | biome: Marine environment; feature: Marine mammal; material: Swab sample of the gingival sulcus; isolation source: swab sample of gingival sulcus... | reverse complement strand
AAGGCACCAAAATCGCCGGCCGCATAACCGCCGGACAACAGGAAGAGCAGGAAGACAAGGTTGAAAAAATATATTTTTAACCGAACTGCCGCCCCTGCTCTACAATGATTTGCCGCAACGGTTAAGCAAACCTCTTATCTCATCAACATCGTTGACCTGACCGAAAACCGTTATCACATCGCCGCTTAAAAGCCGGGTGGTGCCGCGCGGAATAATCACCTGGTTGCCGCGCTTAACCGAAACCAGGTTGATCGTCTCCGGCAAGGACAAATCCTTGACCAGTGCCTGATTGCAGCTATCCGATTCGGTAAGAACAAACTCCACAAAACCAGCTTCCTTGGTCTGCCGCAGATTGGTTTGGGCCTCTTCAAGTTTACCCCTTTGTTTGCGTACCACCCCGACATCATAGGCCCGCAAAATGTCGCTGCGGCTAATGGTGCCGACCAGGGTGGAAGAATCCGTACGGCTGACCACCGGCAGGCGGGCGATGTCCCTCGGCGCCATTTTCTGAATGGCATGCCAGATCTGATCATCAGGATAAACCGTGATGGCCGAGGTGGTTGCCACATCAGCCACGGTCATCTTTCTTGAATCAAAATCATCGGCGGCCTGGGCCTTATGAACATCCTGCAGGGTAATAATACCGAACAATCTGCAATCATCCGCCAGCACCGGCAGCCCCAGCAGGTTGGTTTCCTGAAACAGGGCCATAACCTCGTTTACCGAGCGGTCCTTATGGATGGTAACCGGATTTTTCCGCATCACTTCATGGACCTTTACCCCCTGCATGATATCCATATCCCGCCCTTCCGCAAAACGGATGCCCTTTTTGGCAAGTTTCAGGGTGTAAATAGATTCAGGATGGAGCCACTGCGCCATATAGCTGGCGGTAATGCCGGTAACCATCAGGGGCAGAATCAAATGGTAATCATTGCTCATTTCAAAAACTATCAGCATGGCGGTAAGCGGCGCCCGAGCCGTGGCCGAAAACAGGGCGGCCATCCCCACCAGGGCGTATGCCCCGGAATTACCGGCATATTCAGGGAAGTATAATTCAAAAAAATGCCCGAGTGCCCCGCCCAGCATGGCACCGGTAAAAAGGGACGGGGCAAAGACGCCGCCCGAATTACCTGAGCCTAAGGTAAATGAGGTTGCCAGCGGTTTTAATAACACCAGGGCGGCAAGGATCCACCAGGTGGTGTTGCCCTGAATAACGGTTTCAATATAGGGAAAGCCGGAGCCGTACATCTGCGGCATGGCCAGCGACTGGGAGATGGCCGGAAACTGCATATAACAAACGCCGAGCATACCCAAAAAAACCGCTCCGACCGCAGGTTTCAGCAATTGAGGAAAATCCCATTCATCAAAGATAATTTCCGCCCGGTTCAGCATTCTGATAAAGCCGATCCCGACCAGAGCGGCGGCCACCCCCAGAATCAGGTAAAAGATGATAGATACCGGCGAAATCATGGTATAGGCCGGCACATCAAAGGCAGGCCGGTCGCCAAGAAAAATCCTGCTGACCACCGCCGATGACACCGAGGCAATCACCACATTACCAAAGGAACGCACCTGTAAACCGGCCATAAGTACTTCAATGGCAAAGATCACCCCGGCAATCGGGGCATTAAAGGTGGCAGCTATACCGGCGGCGGCACCGCAGGCCACCAGATTTCGGATGCGTTCATCCGATAATTTCAAGACCTGGCCGATTGAGGAACCAAGTGCCGAACCAACCTGCACAATGGGGCCTTCCCTTCCGGCCGAGCCGCCAGTGCCGATACAAAGGGCAGAGGCGGCTATTTTGGCCACCGCCACCCTGGCCCGGATGCGGCCGCCGTTAACAATGATGGCCCGCATCACTTCCGGTATGCCATGCCCCTTGGCTTCCTTGGCAAAATAGATCAGGGGGCCGACCAGCAGGCCGCCCATGACCGGAGCGAAAAGGTAAATCCATGCCCCCAGAAATGGCACCAGTTTAGGCAGATACGAATAGCAAATATGCTGGATGGCATAGATAAGTTTAACAAAGAGAACCGCCGCCAGCCCGGTTCCGGAACCTATGCCCACGGAAAGGATCAGGAGCTGCAAGCCAAGCGGAAGCGAAAAGCGGTCAAGCACACTGCTGGCAGATGAATGTTTGGAATCCATTATAATCTAAGCAACAAAAGACGGTAAAACAACAACATAACCCATGAATAAAAAAGTCCCCACGACAACAGGATGCTAAACATACAATATATTTGATAACTATTCAGCGAAAAAGTAACGTAGACACGATTTTCCCTGACCAAGCAGTTATCTTGTGAGCAACCCGTAAAAAGTAACCGGCTGTCATTATTTATTTTGCCGCCCTTAGTTTGGTAAAACCAAGAATGCCAAAGCCGATTGCAGCGGCAAGCAAGGTAATACCTATCAAAGGTCTATATACCAACCATGCAATGGCAATGGTTATTAAGGATAACAGGCCGGTTATCAGGAAAGTAATAATACCTGTTCCCGCGGCCACAATATTACCGAATAACGGCACCACATCAGCCAGTACCGAAAGCAGATTCAAGGCCATTTTTAGCCCGGCAAACATCAGAATAAAGCCGCCCAAACGAATCAGCCAGGTCATTATCACATTGTCCTGTTCGGCTTTTTCAAACATCGCCCCGCTGCTTACAATTCCAGATGCCACCAGCTCAATGGAGCCGCCCTGACTGCTTTGATAAGGCTCAAGGCTGTCTTTTATCTGCTGGGCAACAACACTGGTATCCATAGGTTTAAGCACCTGAAACGATATACGCATATCACCTATTTCAGGATGATTTATATCATTGCCAAGATAGTAGCCTTTCTCCATCCGCTGGACTTTTGCGGACTGTATGTTTGGAAGAGGTGCTGATTCGGCTATGGTTAAGGGAGCAAAACCCGATATTTTTGAGACAATGGACTGCGGCAGCCGAAAGGCCCCCAGGGTTACATGTTCGGCAACCAATTCCTTTGATTCATAAGGCATGGTCTTGGGATTTTCATGGCCGGAGGTTCTTTTGAAATTAGATGAATTGATAAGCCAGGAACTCCATACCTTATTATATGAATAAGTGGTTTTGGTCTCGGTGCCGCCGCCAAGTTTAGTCTCCTCTGTAGATGAGGTTTTCTCTTCCCACTGATACATTTCAGCCTTTCGCTTCAGCTTAATGGCATTGGCCGAGATGCCAAAAACCGGATCGCTCAGGGTCTCCTTGGTGGTTGCAAGACCGCTTAAGTGAACCAAGTCTCCCTCGTTAGCAGAGTCAACCTTTTCACTTGGTACTGAAATGACAATGCCGCTCCCCTCTTGCAGGGTTTTATGCCTTTTTACCGATCTTCCCTCGTTCCAGAAAAGCAGCGGGAATGCAATCAAAAATAAAACAAGACCAACCAAAATCCCCTTGACGGCACCACCTAACCGACTAAACCAGGATTGGTTAGTTACTTCGGTAAACTCATCTTGCCCCATGATATTTTCTCCCGTTAAATTTTTCATCTATCACAAAAAGCTGCAACAATTTAATTCAATCAGAACTGCTGAAATTTTACCACCTGTTTTTCAAAAAAGCCGCAAAATAGCAGGCTGGACAACTGACATTTTTTCATGACATGATTAACCAATACAAATCAATCAAGCAGCAGCACGGAAGCAATAACATCCGGCCGCGTAAAACGCAGCAGTTGGTAGGCCATACCCGGGTACCCTTGAAAAAAAGTAAGCGGATAAACGGAGGCTTTTCCGGCAGAAAAGGAAAATTCACCGCGTTCCTCGGCTCTTTCCGGTACCATGGCGGCAATCCTGCGGGCATGGTCAATCCAGTCCCGACGAGAGGCACGCATTCCGGCGGTTAGCAGGCAGTCGGCGACACCCAAATTGCCGCAGCAGAGATGGTCATTGACACGAATATCGTATTGCCGGCAGACAGTCATCGCCCTCTCCATCTCGGACTCTATCTCCCTGTCAGGGTAAAATTCAAGCAGACCGCTTCTCGCAAGCCCTATGCCCGGTGCCCCATGGCACCAGGTTGAACCAATCAAGACCCGGTTTTCGTCATCCCACCAGTTTTGCTCTTCGGCATCAAAAAGAGACCGCTCAAAGGCAAGTCCGGCGGCAACGGCTTCATCTGCACCCGGCAACGGTCGCAGCGCATTTAATCGGGCAAGGGCATAAATCACCCCTGAAGCTCCGTGGGAAAACCCCGAACAGGGCGGCGAATCGGCAAAAGCCCGCCAGGAATTTCCGTTTTTGTCGACTATCCGCCGCCGCAGAAGATGCTCGCCGCAAAGAGACGCCATGTCAAGAGCCTTTTTATCCCCGCCGGCCTGCAGGTAGGAGATGAGTGCCGACAAGGCACCCGCCGCCCCGCCAATAATATCCGAAGAGGTATCGGCGGCGATTCGTTCGGGAGTAATGACCGCCGCAAACATTGAGGCACGGCGTAACATCTCCTGCCTGCCGGTCAAAGAATATGCCTTGGTAAGGGCATACAGAATGGAACCTATGCCGCTTATCCCCCCGATACTCTCTTTTTTTTGCGGATTTTCCAGTAAAAAGTTCCCGTATTTTTCAAGGGTGGCACCGATTTTATCGGTCAGAGAGGAAAAAAGCCGGTCTGCCGACACGGTTTCCAGGGCAGCGTAAAGGAGCAAAAGCCCGGAGATGCCGCTGTATATACCGGCAGGCAGGGTGCCAAACCTGAAACATTGATAGCGTTCCGAATAAACCGGACCGAGCCAGCTTACACTTCCATCGGCTCCATACAGCGCCATTTTCGCAATATGTCTGCCAATTGCCTCGGCATGAAGCAGGCATTTCTCTTCACGGAAAGATATTTCCCGGTCGTTGTTTACCGGAACCGCATCGCCTTGCCGCGCATTTTGACCGATATGCGAACCGCCGCTGCCGGCACAAAGAAAGGATGCCCGAATATAGCCGCACTGCCTGTTACACTCCTCTGCCGAAAAACCGGTCAGCCGTTTCCTTGCCTCGCCCATAGCCGAGCGGCGGAAAAGATGCGGCACCCGATTGTGGGCATCGAGATAAAGAGCCGTCTCTTCGGTATTGGTCAAAAAATAGGGAATATCCAGATTTTCCAAAGCCCGGTGTTCCCATGACAATACCGGATAAAACTCCTCGTTTTCCGCAGCGTTAAATGCCCGTGCCAACTTTTCGAGCAACAGGCTTCGTTCAAGACCGTCGCGAAGATATTTTGCCTGCCGGGATTCTTTTTGCAGGGCATAGTAAAAACGGGTTGAACGAAAAACATAGCGGCTGCGTTTTCCGCAAAAAACGTTCAGGGGACTCTCCTTTCTGTCAAGCAGAGTGCTGCGGTTATTTTGCAACAGTTGATAAGCACTGCGGAAACCGGCAATAATCTCCTCCGTAAAAAGACCGGGGCAGACCTCCTCCCCGTTTAATTTCGGCAGATTATACCGTTGTTCCGATGACGGTTTTTTAACTTGAACCGGTCGCATATCATCCGTATTTATCTCCTGCCATTCTTCCTGCAGAAAATCAATCCGTAAAAAGTCCCGCAAGGAAGACAATCCGCTTATATCGTAGGAGACATTGCCCCCGGTCTCCATAAACGGCAGCAAGCCGGTACGCAGTACCGAATCATCAAGGATACCGCTCGCAAGACAAGAGGCACTCTCTCCCGTGCCGTATATTTTTCCCTGCGGCTGCATCAATGCCTCAAGATCAACATGAACGGGGTGAATGCCGTCGGCAATAATATTTTCATGGTGGGCATCGATGCCGCATAAAAGATGCAGCAGGGCGAGCTGAACACCGCTGTTACGGAAAAATTGCCGCACCTCCTCATCATTTTTACAAGGCTGATGTTTTACCGCTTCCACCCAGCCGTATCCCTCTTTTGCCAAGACGGTGATGCGGCGTAACGGGGCGGAAGATTTACGGTTGAACCACTCAAGAAAAGAGTTGTAGGCGGCCTCCATTTCCACCGGACGGGGCTTGTAAATAACCGCTCTATCGCCAAAATAGACTGCCGTTACCTGCTGTCCCCCATTATGCGGGTCGGAAAGGGTATCATCAAGCCCGGTTACGGATTCAAGGGACGTACCGGCAAGTGCCTCAATTTCAGGTTTATCACGAAGCAACCGTGCCAAAAAAAGCTCCTTTGCCGATAACCGGTTATGCAACAGGGTGCCAAGCAGCCTTGCCAGAACCGCATATTCAACAAAGAAATCCTTGAGCTTTCCTGCCCGCATCGAATTGACAAAACGCTGATAATGACTGCCGGAAAGGTTGGCATAGGTAAAGGAGAAGGGGCTGTAAACCCGTTCAAACGCCTTGTACAGGGAAAATTCATGGAACAGAACCCCGGCCGTCAACCGATTGATGTGTTGATGGAGATGACGCTGCATGGCAAGCCGTGCAGACGGCGACAACAACATCAACCCCTGACCGCCGCGGCGGGCAAGTTCGGCGGCCGCCCAACGGGCAAAATCGCCGGTAATCTCCTCAAAAGGGAGCGGGTTATCGCGGTCAAACAGGTCGTCATCGCCGTCGTCATCACCGGTTCGGGGGCGGCTTAACAGATAATCGAGGGCGGCGGCAAGACAACCAAGCCAAGGCGCCTGAAGCTGCTCCGGTGTTGCTACCGGAGCAGGTAATTTATCCGGCAGGACGGAATTTTGCCCGCTTCCGGCAGGCCGTTCATAAAGAGGGGCGGAACGGGCGGCGAGGACGCCGAGTTCCCGGCGGCTAAAGACCATCACCCCGCCTCATGCCGGATATGGTCAAAATAAACCACCCTTGACTCCTTCATCTCGGTCATATACGGCATCAGAATCTTTTTGGCAAATTTAAGCATAATTTTGTTGGGGGTAAAAATGCTGAATATTGCTCGGGGAATGTCCCGATGATAAAGATTATGCCTGACTATGGATTCGGAGAGCAGAGGCAGAGCCAGACCAAAGCCCTGATGATCCCGATGAAGGCAGATATTGGAATAACGGATGGTTACGGCATCAAGACGATGGGTAAGCAGCCAGCCGATCACCCGACCGTTTTTTTTCAGACCGAGACTGTTTATCGGTTCGGTCTCTTGAAAATTATCCTTGAAAGGCCAGAGATAATCGGGAAAGGGGCGTTCCCGCCGCTGAATATCGACCAGATACTGACGGTCGGCAGGGGTAAGCTCCCGCCAGGGAAAACTGCGGCAGCTTGCGGGAAAGGGAAACATGTTTAACCACGGCGGTTCAAACCTCCCCTTTCTCTTTCCGACCACCATCCGGGTTACCGGCCCCTTGCAACCGGCGGCAAGAAGCATGTTTTCAATTTCTTCTCCGCCGGCACTGCCGGTCATATAGTAGAAGTTGAGCTGCATCATGCCCAGCTTCCGGGCTTTATGTCGGGTCTGTTGCAGCAGTTCGGTACCGTATCCTTGCCTGCGGAACTCTGGGGCAACATAAAACGAGGAGACATTCATCATCGGCATCACGCCGTGCCGATCCTGCAGGGTAGCCAGCATCAAGGCGGCAGGCTTTCCGCCGGGGGATAAAAGACCAATTCCGACCGCCGATGTTCCCCTTCCCTTGCCGACAAAAAAATCGGCATAGGCCGGAAAGGTAAGGTGGCGAAATTTATGTAAATTATCCCTGTCAACCCGCATTTTTCCGTATTTTTGAGAGGGACTGCCCCTTGCCGGCAGATGCTTACCCGCATCAAAAAAGGCAGATTAAACACTTAAAGAAGGCTTTGCAGAACCTGCCGAGTAGTGTCGAGTCCAAGGCGTCCGGCACCCGGAAACCGCAGTGTACACGGAGTACATGAGGATTTTGAGTACCGGAACAACGCAGGAATCGACGTACGCAGGTGGTTATTCAAAGCCTTCTTAAACATCGATATTGGAGTGAGTATTAACCGCGGCACCGCCCTTTTGCATACTACAGGAGATGTCCCCGTAAATTCCCCCCTTACCGCCGGCAACCTCTTCAAGCTCTTCGTCCGAGAGCTGTCCGGTCAGGCTGACCTCACTGCCAATATCACGCGGCAGAACAAAAATCATGGTATCGGGTTTCTCCTCGATAACCTCAACCTTCATCCCGGCGGGAAACTCTACTCCGGCAGTCTCCTCAATCAGGCTCTTGGCATCACCGGAGAGCAGTTTGTTCCGAAAATCGGCATCCTCAAAGGCCCTTTTTATAACCTTAAACTCACGCTCCTTTCTGGCTTCCTGCATTCGTTTCTCCTCCTGTTAAAATTTGCCGATTCGGCATAACATCGTCAAACACAATCCCCGCCAACTGCGGGGGTTAACGCCTTCAACGGTGAACGATGTGAGTATTATGCCCCCCGGTTGCCCCTGAACAGTTGTAGGTGTCATTCTTACCGCCGGCAACGTTTTCGAGGTCTTCATCGGATAAGGTGCCCTCAAGCCGGATTTCGTTACTGACATCCCTCGGCAGAACAAAAACCACAGTACCCGGTTGTTCCTCAACCACCTCAATCCTCATTTTGTCCGGGAACTTGATGCCGGCGGCCTCCTCAATCAGGGTTTTGGCATCACCGGAGAGCAGTCCTGCCCGAAATCCGGCATCTTCAAGGGCTTTTGAAATAACCCTGATTTCCCGATCTTTTCTGGTTTCCGGCATCATATATCTCTCCCGTTCCCGACATTACGTATTAATATCCTGTTATCTCGTGTATACTTTGTGTATTATGTCCTCCCGATGCCTTATTACAAGTAAAGTTATCCCCCTTGCCGCCGGCAACGTTTTCAAGATCCTCATCGGAGAGAGCGCCCTCAAGCCGTACCTCATTGCTGATATCCCGTGGCAGTACAAAAACCATGGTATCGGGTTTTTCCTCAATCACCTCAACCTTCATTCCGTCCGGGAACTTAATGCCGGCAGTCTCTTCAATCAGAGCCTTGGCATCACCACCGGAAAGCAACTTTGCCCGAAAATCCGCATCTTCAAACGCCTTCTTGACTACCTTAAATTCACGTTCTTTCCTGGCTTCCAGCATAATATTCTCCTTATAATGTTTTTCCGGTAATGCCCGCAATTCCACGAACCGGCCGCAGGCGGGCAGCACCCTTTCTGCCCTGCATTCACGGGGAATGCAGAACAACCAGAACACAAAGATAGATTACCCAAAATTTTTGATTACGCAACAGCAAATCTTGACCGTTATTTGTACTCTTGAAATTTAGAAAAGGAAACCAGCGAGTTAGCTGACAGTCATTTTTTACCATCTCGAAAAACACGGAAAATCTATAAAGTTCAATCTGATAAAATAAAAAACATTGTGGTTTATGTGATTTTATGGCTTAATTTTATAATTGGTTGTTGTCGGGTTTGTCTTGTTGATTGACGACGTGGCATACCGTTACTTTTCGATAACTCGTGCAGACATTTACGGTTATTGACGGTTAATCGTAAAGAATAATAACGGGGAAAATGAAAAGAAACTGTCTCCTTATCATTTTTATTTTGCTTGCCATTACTCCTTTTTCCGTAAAAGCAAAACAGGACGGGGGCGGTTTTTCCGGTCTTCTTTCTCTGACCGATGCCTTGGAACTCACTCTGACCAAAAACGGTTTTATCCGCCTGCAAATCCACGAGACGGCCGTTGCCCGGGGCATTGTTCAAAATCTTGACGGTTTTTTCGATCCAAATCTTGCCGCAAACGCCGCTTACGAGTATCGGCAAGACCAAAGCGAAGCGGCTGACGAAGAGCAAAAGCTCATTACCCTGACCGCCGAAACGGAAAAACTCTTTCCTTGCGGCTGCCGCCTGTTGTTGTCTCTCAAGGCGGAACACGGCAGTATTGAAGAACGCACCCGGCAAAGCTATGAACCGGAATTACGGCTTAATGTCCCCCTGCTAAAAAATCCCGGCCGGGTTCTTGCCGTATCCCGACAAGCCGCCCGGCTGGAGGCCGAGGGTAAACAGCTTACCCTTGAGCATCTGCTTTCCGGTCAGACCTGCCGGGCTGCTTCCGCCTACTGGTCGTTGCTTTCGGCAAAGAGGGAGCTGGCCGTCTACCGGCAAAGTCTGAGGCGTTCCGGCGAGCTGCTGAGCCACTACCGCCGCATGGTCGAACTGGGCGAAAAAACGGCAAATGACCTTTTTTTGATCCGTGCCGAAATTGCCGGCAGGAAAAACCGGGTGCAGGCAGCCGAGCGGAAATATCTACGGGCAGGATACAATCTGGCGAAGATTGTCGGTATTACCGCCGACGAGATAAAAGCACTTGAACCGGACGAACAAAATCTTCCTTACCCCGAAGAGATTAAGGACGTGCCGGGCTATACGGAGAGGCTGGTTCTTTTTGCCCTGAAGCACCGCCCGGATTTGGCCGCCGGGGAAAAGGTCGTCCGGGCCGCCCGCCTGCGTCTGCAAGAGAGCGAGATACAAAAAAGACCGCAGGCTGATCTCTTTTTGGCCGCCTCTTACACCGGAGTTGATGATGACGGGCCGTCCGGTCCGGACGATGTTACCTCCGTAGTCGGCGGGTTGAAATTTGCCCTGCCGAGCGGTAATCATGCCGCCGAGGGAGCCTTAGCCGTCAGGTACTCCCAACTGAGGATTGCCGAACGAAAGCAGCTTGAACTGGCAAGAAATATCTGCCTCGCCGTCACCTCGGAGACCAAACGCCTCGCCGATTTGGTCTTCGTGTTGAAGGAGAGAGAGGCGGCGGTCGCTGCATATCGGCGGGCAATTGTTGCCGAGGAGAAAAAGGCGGCGCTTGGTATGTCAACCCTTCCGGATTTACTACTGATGCACGACAAACTTGAAGCGGCCGAGATTTCGGAACTGGCAGACCGAAGCCGATATGCTGCGGCTCTGGCGGGCCTGCATCATCAAACGGCTTCGCTTCTGAATGACGGCAATCTTGAAGCCGCCTCGGCCGCAGCCCGGCTCAGGCATCTGCCGCTTATGAACACCGTGCAAAACTCAGGGAGACCGCAATGAACCAACCCTTTCAGACCGTGATTGTATGTGCAGTGCTGATATTATCCGCAACTCCGGGCGATGCCCGCACTCCGGTTTCCCTGCCGGAGGTTTTGCGCCTGACCCTGCTCTCATCTTCCCCGATTAAAAACAGCCGGGAGGAGGTCGGCAGGGCGAAGGGGCAGTTGCAGGAGGCAAGCGGCGGCTTTGACCGGTCGGATTCCGCCTCTCTTTCCTTTTCAAGCCTTGAAGAGAGCAGTTTGAGCGAGGAGAATTCCCGCCTAACCCAAAAATACCTGAAACATAACCTGACCGCCGGCAGCGAAAAACGGTTTCGCAGCGGTATTCTGACCGCCGCCGAAATAACCGTTGAGGGCAGCAGGGAAAGAAGCGGCGATGAGGAGCAGCAAGGGCGCGGCTCCCTGTTGCTTAAAATCGATTTTCCCCTGTGGCGGGGACGGGGACGCGAAGCGGTAACGGCTGACGAGCGGGCGGCGGAGTTTGCCGTCCGGCAGGCGGAATACAAGCTGCTCGACACCATCACCGGGCAGCTGCGGCAGAGCACCGATGCCTTCCGGGATTATCAGGCTGCCCGCCGCCGTCTGGCGGTGATGAGGGAGAGTGAACAACGGATTCGGCAGTATCTGGACGATGTCCTGCATCTGGTTGAGGCCGGTGAACGGGCGGCTGCCGACCTGTTGCCGCTGCATGCTCAGGCTGCCGACAGCCGGGCAAGGCGGATTTTGGCGGCCAAGGAGTTGAGCATCAAAAAAAATGCCCTGGGAGAGGCGATGGGAGTGAGTGCCGCCGAGCTGGCGGCGATGGAATTTGCCGATGAGCCGTGGCCGGAATTTACCCTGCCCGACAAGGAGCGTTATGTCGAGGAAATGACGGCTCTCGCCCTCTCCCGCAGAAAGGATCTCGCCGCCGCCCGGGCCGGCAAGGATGCGGCCGGAATTATGCTGGCCGGAGCGAAAGACGGATGCAGCCCGGAACTGAATCTGTATTTGCAGGGGCAGGCGGACGGCCTTTCGCAAGGGGGAGATTTTTCGGATTCCCTGCATTTTGACGATACGGCTTCCCTCTCCGGCGGCATCAGATTCCGCCGCCCCGCGGGCAATAACGGGGCAGAAGGCATTGTTACACAAAAACGGCATCGGTTCAAACAGGCAGAAATCAAAAGCAGCGAGCTTGAACGCACCATTCGGCTTGGGGTGATGGAGGCGGTTGATAATATGTTTATCTGCAAGGAGATGCAAAAGGAGGCAGCAACGGCGGTTCGGGAGTATGAAAAATCCCTTGAGGCGGAGCAGAAAAAGATGCAGCTCGGCATGGGAACCGTCCTTGATTTGCTGGCGGTGCAAAGGGATCTGGAAGTCGCCTCCCTGCAGCTGCTGGACAGCCGTGCCGATTGTGCCGCGGCACTTTCCGCATTACGATTTGAAACGGCATCCTTTATGGACGGCAGCAACGGTTCCTACCGTCTGCAAGAGTCGGCACCGCCGGTACTGCCCGGTAAATAAGAAAGAGTACAAATCAAGAGGCATATTGTGGCTAAAGGTATTTTCCGTAGCAAGGCACTGGCAAAACTGGCTTCTCCCGAAGAACTGGATACCCTGATGCGCATCACCTCCCCACGGGGCTGGTTTGCCCTTGCCGCCTTCGGGCTGCTGGCAATAAGCGTCGTGGTATGGGGATTTGCCGGTTCCATTCCCACCAAGGTTTCCGGCAAGGGGATACTGATCAGAACCGGCGGGGTGCGGCTGATCAGTTCGCCTTCGACCGGCAGGGTGAAAAACCTCTATTTTGAGGTTGGCGACCGGATCCGCAAGGGACAGGTGGTGGCCCGGATCGACCAGAGGGAAATTGTCGCCGAAATCAGACAGGCCAATCTGGAACTGGCTGATCTGACAGCAAAATACAAGACCCTCAAGACCCGAAACGAGGTTCAGAAAAAGCTGCACGACAAGAGTATTGAGCAGAAGCGGCAGAATATTGAAAGCTCTGTCGGCGAGGTCAAAAAACGGTTAAACCGGCTCAAGGAGCGTCTGACCAATCAGAGTGCCCTGGCAAAACAGGGATATATCACCCAAAAGCAGGTTTTGGAAACCCGGCTGGAGATAGACGCCGCCAAGGGCAAAATCCGCTCCCTGCAGTCGGAACTCCGGGATCTCAGCCTGCAGCGCTATAAGACCGACAGCCGGACCGGGGAGGAGTTGACCGACATGGAGAGTGCGATCAGGGAAAAAAGGGGTGCTGTCCGCGTATTGCGGAACCGGCTGGAGCTTTCCTCACGGGTGATCAGTCCTCATGCCGGACGTATTATTTCCATTTCTGCGGCGCCCGGCTCGCCGGTAAGCATGGGAACCCGGCTTTATTCGGTGGAAAAGACCGGCAAAGATACCCGAAACCTTGAGGCGGTGCTTTTTTTTCCGGCCAAGGACGGCAAAAAAATCAAGCAGGGCATGAAGATTCATCTGTCGCCCTCTACCGTCAGACCCGAGGAGTACGGTTTTATGGTCGGGCTTGTTACCTATGTAACCGACTATCCGGCAACCCTTGAAGGTATGCAAAACATCCTGCATAATCAGACGCTGGTTACGACCCTTACCGAGGAGGGCGGTGTTTTTGAGGTACACGCTGCCATGATTCCCGAATTTGATAATACCAGCGGCTATAAGTGGACTTCCGGGGAAGGCCCCCAATTAAAACCGGAAACCGGAACCCTGTGTAACGGCAGTGTCATTGTGGAGGAGCACCGTCCCGTGAGTCTGGTGATACCGTTGCTGAAAAAGATCGTCTTCGGCCGGTCGGAGGAGGCACCGAAAAAACCATGACAGCATCACGGACAAGACCCGGAAAACGGGTAAAAACGCCGACCGTCCTGCAAATGGAGGCGGTGGAGTGCGGGGCGGCCTCGCTGGCGATGATTCTGGCCTGCTACGGCAGGATTGTTCCTCTTGAAAGCCTTCGCAGCGACTGCGGCGTCTCCCGCGACGGCAGCAAGGCCGCCAATATTCTGAGGGCCGCCCGAAAGCACGGCATGATTGCCAAGGGGTATTCCTACGAACCCGAGGCCCTGCGGAAGATGACCTTCCCCGTTATCGTCTTCTGGAATTTCAACCATTTTCTGGTAGTGGAGGGCTTTAAGGGCGGCAAGGTCTATCTCAATGATCCGGCCGACGGTCCGCGGGTGGTCTCCCGGGAGGATTTTGACGACAGTTTTACCGGTATTGTTCTCACCTTTACGCCCGGTCCGGAATTTAGAAAGGAAGGGAAAAAAAACAGTATTTTCAGTTCGATCAAAAAACGTCTTGCCAATACCGGTTCGGCACTGCCCTTTGTGGTTCTGGCCGGGCTGATTCTGGTCTTGCCCGGCTTGGTGGTGCCGGTTTTTGCCAAGATCTTTGTCGATAATATTCTGGTTGCCCATATGTACGGCTGGTTCAAGCCCCTGCTGCTGGCAATGTTTTTGACCTTTCTCCTGCGTACCGGCGTAACCTGGCTTCAGGAATATTACCTGATGCGCTTTGAGACCAAACTTGCCCTGACCGGTTCGGCAAAATATTTCACCCATATCTTCCGTCTGCCGATTGATTTTTTTACCCGGCGGATGGCAGGAGATATTTGCAGCCGTATCCAGCTGAACGACAAGGTTGCCCGCCTGCTCTCCGGTGACATATCCGTCAATGTCCTGAATCTGATGATGGTGTTTTTTTACGCAGCCATGATGGCCTGCTACGATATTTTACTTACGGCGGCAGGGGTCGGGATTGCCTGTGTCAATCTGTTTGTCCTGCGGCTGGTCTCGGGGAAAAGAAAAGTTCTTAACAAAAAATTACAACAGGAAAGCGGAAAACTGGTCGGTTATTCGATGGCCGGTCTGCAAATGATCGAGACCCTGAAGGCCACCGGCGGCGAGTCCGATTTTTTTGCCATGTGGTCGGGGCAGCTTACCAAGGAGATTAACGCCTCACAGAAACTGGCGGTGCCGTCTCTGATTCTGTCCACCCTGCCGGTTTTTCTGATGGCACTGGTCAATGCGGCGGTGCTGATAATCGGCGGTTTTCGGGTGATGGAAGGCCGGATGACCATGGGTATGCTGGTTGCCTTTCAAAGTCTGATGGTCAGCTTTATGACTCCTTTTAATCAACTGGTCAATCTGGGTACCACCCTGCAGGAAGCGGCTGCCGATATGGAACGTCTTGATGACGTGGAAAATTATCCCGTGGAGCGGCAGTATCGCCCCGATGCCTCATTTATCGCCCTCGAAAATTTCCCCGAACCCCGCCTGCAGGGTGCAATTGAGATTGAGAATCTCTGTTTTGGCTATTCCGCACCGGAAAAACCGCTGATTGAAAATTTCTCCCTGTCACTTAAACCGGGCAGCCGGGTGGCCTTGGTCGGAGGGTCGGGTTCCGGCAAATCGACCATCGCCGGAATCGTTGCCGGTCTGTATCACCCCCGTTCGGGAACGATTCGCTTTGACGGTCTGCCTGCGGAGGAGATTCCGCCGGAGATGAGACATAACTCCATCGCCATGGTTGATCAGGAGATATTTATCTTTGCCGGTACCGTCCGTGAGAATATCACCATGTGGGACGAGGTAATCCCCGATGAACAGGTGGTTGCCGCCGCCAAGGATGCCTTTATTCACGATGACATTGCCGCCCGGGCCGGCGGATACGGCTCGGAGGTAGCCGAAGGCGGCACGAATTTCAGCGGCGGACAGCGGCAGCGGCTTGAAATTGCCCGTGCCTTTGTCCGCAATCCGTCAATTCTCATCCTTGATGAGGCCACTTCGGCCCTGGATGCACGAATGGAAAAGATAGTCGACGACAATATCAGACGCCGCGGCTGTACCGCCCTGATTGTGGCACACCGTCTCAGCACCATCCGCGACTGTGATGAAATCATTGTTCTGGATCAGGGGAAAATAGTCCAGCGGGGGACACATGAAGAGATGGCCGGCGTTGACGGGCCGTATTACGAGCTGATCCACTCTTACTGACAAGTGTTGTTTATGAGCAGACAGGCACAGGAAATAATCGAGATATTCAAGGAATGTGGCCGTGAGGTACAGGCCGAAGGAAACAGACCGCTTCTGCTGAACGGTACGGACGACTTTTGGCTGATCAGCGAGGGAAAGGTCGAGGTCTTTATCGTTCCCGTTTTGGTCGATGGGCAGACCGGGGCAAGGAGTCGGCTCTTTTCCGCCCGGGCAGGCGATATTCTTTGCGGCAGCGGCTCAAAATACGACTTTGGGCTTCTGGCGGCGGGCGGCCGGGGAACCCGCCTCCTGCGGCTTGACCGCAACACTCTTGCCGGGCATCTGCAGGAGCGGCAGGCCGTCGCTCAGTTTGCCGGGCTGCTGGCCGGATGGACAGGCGGTGTTATGTCAGGTATTCGTTGTGGTAAGGCGGACGAAGATTATATTCCGCTTTCTTCCGAACTCAGCCCTCCTTCTTCGAAGCAGACGGCGGTAAAGGCGGCGGGGGAGCACGTTCTTGTTGAATTGGTCGGCGGCAGGGCAACACTTACGGGAAAAGCGGAGTGGCCGGCAGTGGAGCCGGGTTTTTTCTGCCTTGCGGGCGGGCTTTTTCTCTCCCTAGAGCCGGGGGCAAGGGTGCGGGCTGTGGAGCCTCCCGATATATCGGCACTTTTTACCGCCCTTGATAATTTCCACCGCATCCTCTATCCGGGAATTGCCGTGGAGATTGAAGTCAAACGAAAGGAGACGGCAGCGATTCAAAAGAGAAGCCGGGAAGAGCATCGGGAAAAGTATTCGGCGGCACTCAAGGGTTTTATGGATGTTCTGCACAGGCCGGATGCTGACGAACGGGTGAAAATTGATCGCCGGCGCCCGCTGCTGACCGCCTGCCGAATGCTGGCCTCACTGCAAAAGCTGACCATTGTTGAGCCCCGTTTGAAACGGGGGGATAAAGGGGAGCCTTCGCCGGAGGACATTGCCCGTGCCTCCCGGTTCCGCATCCGCGAGGTGCTGCTCAGGGACGACTGGTGGCATCATGACAACGGTCCCCTGCTGGCCTTCCGCATGGCAGACCGGGCACCGATGGTTCTGATCCCGGTATCGCCCAAAAAATACCTGCTCCGGAACCCTGAAGACGGCTCTTCCGTGCGGGTAAACCGTGAAGTTGCCGCCAATTTGCACCCTTCTGCCCGGATGTTTTACCGGCCTTTTCCGATTGGCAGGGTACGTCTGCGTGATTTTTATGAACTGGGCATCAAGTCGCGGCTCAAAGACGGCGGCACCCTGCTTCTTGCCGGTTGTGTAAGCAGTTTTCTGGCGTTGTTGACGCCGATTATGACCGGCATTGTTTTTGATCACGTTATCCCCGATGCATCACAGGGACAAATGCTGCAAATAGCCTTTATTCTGCTCTCCTGTACCGTTGCCAAGGCTCTGTTTGACCTGACCGGCGGCTTTGCCCGGTTCCGCATTCAAAGTTATGTCGGCGGGGTTACGCAGGCGGCGGTCTGGGATCGGCTGCTCTCCCTGCCGGTGCCGTTTTTCCGTGATTTTACTGCCGGCGATCTGGCGAACCGCTCGCTGGGAATTTCCGCCATTCAGGACACCCTTTCGGGAGTGCTGGTAACGGCGGTGCTTTCCTCTCTTTTTTCGGTCTTTAATCTTGGTCTGCTTTTTTATTATGATGTCAAAATGGCCGTGCTGGGCATAGCTCTCACCCTGATTATGATTGCGGCGGCGGTGAGCATAAATCTCTGCCGGCTTGCCATGCAGAAGGAGATTATGGCACTCGAAGGAAAAAATTCCGGACTTCTTTTTCAGTTAATCTCAGGGATTACCAAACTCAGGGTATCGGGAACCGAAGAGCGGGCCTTTAACAAATGGGCGGAAATTTTTACCCGAAAGAGAGAACTGGCCTTTCGGGCGGGTATCCTGCAAAATATTCAGGTAACCTTTAACGCCGGTTTTCCCATTCTGGCCTCGATGGCAATTTTTTATATGATGGTTCAGGGGCTGCAGGGGGAAAAACCGATTTCCACCGGTCGGTTTCTGGCCTTTGTCGCCGCCTACGGCGCCTTTCAGGGTGCCTTTCTTGCCATGACCTCGGCTGTGACCGAATCTCTTCAAATTATTCCGCTCTGGGAAAGGGTGAAGCCAATTCTTGATGCCGTGCCGGAATTTGACGAAGCGCGGGAAGATCCGGGGATGCTTAAAGGGAGCATTGAAGCAAGGCATATTTCTTTCCGCTATCATGCCGACAAGCCGCCGGTGCTTACGGATGTATCCTTTACGGTCAATCCGGGAGAATTTGTTGCCATTGTCGGCGGTTCCGGCTCGGGAAAGTCAACCCTGCTCCGGCTGTTGCTGGGTTTTGAACAGGCCGAGGAGGGAACGATCTATTTTGATAACAAACCCCTCGACAGCTTGGATATCCGCGAGGTGCGCAGGCAGATAGGCGTGGTGCTGCAAAACTCACAGGTGATGTCCGGCACTATCTTTTCCAACATCATCGGGCAGGCGCCGCTTACCCTCGCCGATGCGGAAGAGGCGGCACGCATGGTCGGGCTGGAAAAGGATATTGCGGCGATGCCGATGGGTATGCATACCGTGATTTCGGCCGGCGGCGGTACCCTCTCCGGCGGACAGCGGCAGCGGCTGATCATTGCCCGGGCCATTGTCAACAGACCGCCGATTCTCTTCCTTGATGAGGCTACCGCTGCCTTGGACAACAAAACCCAGACCGTGGTCAGCAAGTCGCTTGAGCGTCTTCAGGTAACCAGAGTTGTGATTGCCCACCGCCTGAGTACGATTATCAACGCCGATCGAATTTATGTGATGGATGGCGGAAAAATTGTTGAACAGGGCAACTATAACGAACTTTTGGACAGAAACGGAATCTTTGCGGAACTTGTAAAAAGGCAAATTTCATAAATCGAAAATATCGGGAAGGAGCGACAATGAAGATACGATACTTTTTTCTGCTGATATTATTTGTTTGTGCCGGATGTGAAACGGGAGATACTCCGGCGGAAAAACGTGCCCGGCATATTGAACGGTCAAAGGGAGATATTGTCTTTGGTGCGGCAGACTCGTGGGCTGAAAAAAGAAATAAAATGTGGCAGGGAATTGAGATGGCCGTTGATGAAATCAATGCTGCCGGAGGCGTTTTGGGGCGAAAGGTCAAGGTGATCCGCAAGGATGACCAAAATTCGGTGGATTACGGCTCCCTTGCGGCTCAAGCTTTTGCGGAAAATCCCGATATTTCTGCCGTAATCGGTCATAATTCCTCCTATGTCTCCATCGCCGCAGCCATTACCTATCAATACTATGGTATCTTGATGCTTTCCCCGCTTTCAACCGGCAGAGAACTCACCTCACAAGGTTTTGACATGATTTTTCGAAATCTGCCCAATGATGAAGTCCTGGCCTCTCACACCGCCCGTTTTTGCCGGCAGCAGGGGTTAAAAAAAATCCTGATTTACGGGTCGGACGATGCCTACGGCAACAGTGTCAGTACCGCTTTTGAGGCGGAAGCAGAAAAGATGGGTTTGCAGATAGTGGATCGGATGAGCTATGATCCCTTCGGCACCACGTTGCAGTTTGTCACCGTTATCCGGTACTGGCAGGAAAACTATGATTTTGATGCAATTTTTCTGGGAGGAGGCATTATGCCCCCGGTAGCGGATTTGATCAGCGAAATCAGAAGACAGGGGATTACCCTGTCGATTCTCGGCACGGATAATCTCGATGCTCCGGAACTGCTTGCCCTTCCTGACCATGTTTCCGATAAGGTCTATACCTGCACCGTTTTTGATGATGCGGATGAATACTTTCGGGTTGACAAGTTCAGCCGGGCCTTTATCAAACGCTACGGCAGTGAACCGGATATTGCCGCCGCCCAAGGATATGATGCAGTCATGGTGCTTTGCCATGCCATAAGAATTGCCAAATCGGCCAACCCGCAAAAGATAGCCGATACCCTGCGGTCAATGGGAAGCTATGAGGAAGGGCTGACCGGACCGTACAGTTTTGATGAAAAAGGTGATGTTACCGGCAAAAAAGTGCTGATCAAGATGGCCCGCGGCGGCAGGTTTCAACTGGTAGATAGGGACAATTAGTTTTGATACCGGCCTGTCTCACAAAAAAATATGTAAAACATTAATGCAGGATAAGCCATGAAAATTACTCTTTATTATTCCCCATTTTGCCCCAGATGCCTGTTAGCCAAAAAATATTTACACCAGCTCAAGGCAGACGGGTTTCCAGAGCTTGAAATTGAAGAGGTGGATATACTGCCGAATTTCAAGAGAGCAAGACAGGATGAAATAAAAATGATCCCGGCCATCAAAAGCGGCAAAAACCGCCTCAGCGGTGTTTTCCTGACCAGAAAAAAAATTGCCGCCTTTCTGGGCAGCCTTGGCTGAAGCCCTGCTTCCTTTGCAGATTGACATTCAGGCTCTTTTTCTTTATACAGACAGTTAAAGGTCTTTGTTTGCCTGCATCAAGGCAATTTATTTCAGGATGAAGGGTTAAATTTATGGGAAAAATAACGGGCTGCCAGGCCATCGTCAAATGTCTGCAGGAAGAAGGGGTTGGTACCATTTTCGGTTATCCGGGCGGAGCGGTGATCGATCTTTATGATGAGCTGCTGAATGCGGAGATAGAAAATGTGCTGGTTCGTCATGAGCAGGGTGCGGTTCATGCCGCCGATGCCTATGCCAGGGTAAGCGGCCAGGTCGGCGTGGCCCTTCTTACCTCAGGCCCTGGAGCCACCAACGGTGTTACCGGCATAGCAACCGCCTATCTTGATTCGATTCCGCTGGTGGTCTTGACCGGTCAGGTGCCGCGTCCCCTGATCGGCAACGATGCCTTTCAGGAAGTAGATATTGTCGGCATTACCCGTCCATGCACCAAGCATAATTATCTGGTGGCGGACAAGGACGAATTGGTGCCGATTCTGCGTGAAGCCTTTCATATTGCCAGATCAGGCCGGCCGGGGCCGGTGCTGGTTGATCTCCCCAAGGATGTAGTGCGGGATATGATCAAATATCCCGAAAAAAAAGCGGTAGTAATGCCCAATTATCAGCCGAATTATCTGCCGCATCACAGGCAGATTGCTAAGGCCTGCAAGCTGATTATCAAGGCAAAAAAGCCGGTTCTTTATGTGGGCGGCGGGGTTATTTTGTCGGATGCAGGCCGGGAGCTGACCAGGCTGGCCCGCCGCCTGAATATTCCGGTTACTATGACCTTGATGGGGCTGGGAGCCTTTCCCGGCAATGATGAATTATCCATGGGCATGCTTGGGATGCACGGCAGTTACACGGCCAATATGGCGGTGGCCGAATGCGACCTGCTGATTGCGGTGGGAGCCAGATTTGATGATCGGGTTACCGGCAAGCTGGAAGACTTTGCCACCAAGGCAAAGATTATCCATATAGACATAGATCCAACCTCAATCAGCAAAAATGTCAGGGTTGATGTCCCGATTGTGGCGGATTGCAAAAAGGCTCTGGTCGCCGTCAATGACTGGTTTGATGCAGAAGGCAATGCCGACAATGTTAAGGAAGCGGAGAAACATCTGCCGTGGTTTGATACCATCCGGGGCTGGGAACAGGCCCATCCCATGACTTACCGGCCAAGTGATAAGGTGATAAAGCCTCAATTTGTCGTGGAAAAGCTGGATGAATTAACCGGCGGCAAGGCCATTATTACCACCGAGGTCGGCCAGAACCAGATGTGGGCCGCCCAGTTCTTCAAGTTTGACCAGCCGCGCCGCTTTGTTACTTCCGGCGGCCTTGGCACCATGGGTTTCGGCCTGCCGGCGGCCATCGGCGCCCAAATGGCCTTTCCGGATCAGCTAGTTATTGACATTGCCGGAGACGGTTCTATCCAGATGAACATTCAGGAACTGGCTACAGCCAGGCAATATAACTGTCCGGTAAAAATCGTCATTCTGAACAACAATTATCTCGGCATGGTGCGGCAGTGGCAGGAGCTTTTTTACCATAAACGTTATGCCTCTACTGTCATGGAAGTTACGCCGGACTTTGTTGAACTGGCCAAATCCTACGGGGCGGTCGGTCTTAGAGCTACCAGGCCGGATGAGGTGGAAGAGGTTATTCGGGAAGCTCTGACCATCAATAATGTGGTGGTTATGGATTTTGTGGTGGCAAGGGAAGAAGGGGTTTACCCGATGGTTCCGGCCGGCAGCCCAAATACCGAAATGCTGCTGGTATAATTCAGGTTTACAGGCAAAAATATGAAACATACTATTTCCGTTCTTCTGCAAAACAAGCCCGGAGTACTCTCGCGGGTTACCGGGCTGTTCAGTGGCCGCGGGTTTAATATAGAAAGCCTTTGTGTCGCCGAGACCCTTGACCCGGAAGTCTCCTGCCTGACCCTCGTAACCAGAGGCGATGATGCAATTATTGAGCAGATAACCAAGCAGCTCCATAAACTGATCAATGTCATCAAGGTATCCGACATCTGCGAAAATAAATATGTCGAGCGGGAGATGGTGCTGATCAGGGTCAAGGCTGAGGCCGCCACCAGAGCCGAGGTTTTAAGGGTGATAGATATTTTCCGGGGCAAGGTTGTCGATGTCAGCCCCAAAAGCTATGCAGTTGAAGTAACTGGTTCAGCGTCCAAAATCAAGGCGATGATTGATATTTTGCGTCCCATCGGCATCAAGGAAATTGTCCGCACCGGCATTATCGCCATGTCCAGGGGCGGCACCAGCAAATAGAGGATATGATGTTAAAACCAAAGATTCCCATTGCCCATGAGGGCTGTCCATTCATCGCCGCCGCCGCTTTTCTGGCGGTTATTTTTGCTATAATCGGCTGGTATTACCTGACGGCCATTGCCGTACTGGCTGCCTTTTTTATTACCTGGTTTTTCAGGGATCCGGAAAGATTTGTGCCGGCAGGTGATGGAAATATTATCTGCCCGGCAGACGGCCAAATCATTGTGGCTGATGAGGTAGAGGATGCAGGATTTACCGGCCAAAAGGCGATCAAGGTATCTATTTTTATGAATATTTTCAATGTTCATGTCAACCGGATTCCGATAAACGGCAAGGTAGAAAAAATAATTTACCGTCCCGGCAGGTTTTACTCGGCAGATACCGAAAAAGCCGCCGACCATAATGAATATTGCGGCGTGGTGATGACGGCTGAAAACGGCCAGAAACTTGCCTTTGTTCAGGTGGCGGGGCTTATCGCCAGAAGAATCGTCTGCTGGCTTGAGCAGGGCGATGAAGTAAAGGCTGGACGCAGATACGGCCTGATCAGGTTCGGCTCCCGGGTGGACTTGTATCTTCCCTGTTCCGCCAGGGTTCTAGTGAAAATCGGCCAGAAGGTAAAGGCCGGTGAAACCATTATCGCTACTCTTACAGGAACGGGCGGCTAGATATCAAAAAGATCCAAGGAGGAAACGATAATATCTTTTTATTAAACATCACACCAAAAAAGTTTCAAACGGCTTGACACCACTGGAATTCTTCACCTGGAAAAAGGTTGCACGTATTGTCGACATCCAGCACCCACCTATTTCCTTGTTTTGGCATCAGGATTTCTGGTAATCAATCCTATTACATCGGGCAGGTTATCCAAAAAAATCTTCAGCAGGGCGGGGTCAAAATGTCTGCCGGATTGGGCTTTCAAAAATTCCACCGCATCCTCGACCGGCCAGGCCTCCTTATATGGACGCTTTGAGGTCAGGGCATCAAATACATCGCTTAAAGCAACGATTCTGGCCGAAACGGGTATGTTTTCACCACTTAGGCCGTGGGGATAACCGGTGCCGTCCCATTTTTCGTGGTGATAAAGGGCCATTTCCGAGGCCAGCCGCATAATATCAGAATCATAACTACCCAGAATCTCGGCGCCAAGCCAGGTATGGCTCCGCATAATTTTCCATTCGTCCTCATCAAGCGCTCCCTTCTTCAATAAAACCGCGTCGGGAATGGCGACCTTACCCACATCGTGCATGGGGCTGGCATATAGAAAAAGCTCACATTTATGATCGCTAAAACCAAGCGAGCGGGCCATAAGCTCAGTGATTTTACTCATCCTGAGCAAGTGATTGCCGGTATCGCTGTCCCGGTACTTGCTCACCCGGCCAAGGCTGAGAACAATCTCAAGCTGGGCCTCACGCAGATCCAGAGTACGCCGCTTCACCTCATTTTCCAGAACATCAGCCCGGATCACCTGCCGCCGGTAAAAATACTTGGTCTCCAGCATATTCTTGATCCGGAGCAATACCTCCCAATTCTCAAACGGCTTGGTCAAAAAATCCTTGGCACCGGCTTCCAGGGCATCCCTTTTGGTCTTTAGGTCGGTTTGGGCGGTCATAACCAAAATGGGAATAAAATCTCTCTCAACCTGCTCCTTCAGCAGATATATAACCTCAATGCCGCTTAAATACGGCATACGGACATCCAGCAGAATCAGATCAAAATCATGGTTTGCACAAAGCGATTCCACCTTTCTGGGATCGGTGGTGGAAACGCAGTTTTTATAACCGGCATCTTCCAGCAGGGATTCCAGCAGTACGATATTGGAAACGTTGTCATCCACAATCAAGATGTTTGAATTATAAAGCTCCTCCGCATTATGCATGGTTATTGCCTCCGGCATTTTTTATGGCCTCAATCATATCTGTCAGGGTAAAGGAATCCGGCAGGACCAGATCAACCAAATCGGCTGCAGCCTGGTCAATCTCGCCGTCTTTAATAACTGCCAGCAAGGTGTCATCCGGCATTTTGTCCACAATCTCAACAAGGAAATTGCTGTCCATGCCCGCCAGCCCCCGGCATCTGAGCAAAATAATATCCGGCTCCAAAAGGGAAATACCCTCCAGGGCCTTGTCTTTAGTTTTTCTGATCAGCAGGGTAGCTTTGCGCCACTGGGAAAAAACCTCCCTTATTTCTGCTATCCGGCTGTCATCATTATCAATATACATAATAAGCATGGCTTGGAGCACCTGTATATCGTTGTCTATAATGCTGACGGTTTCGTACACAGGAAAAGAGACCATAAATGATGTGCCCTGATCCTGCTCGCTGGTAAAACTGATGCTGCCGCCCATTTCTTCAATGAGCTGTCTGGTGATGGTCATGCCGATTCCGGTGCCTTCCGTCTTGCCTCCTGCCAGCCGGACAAAGGGCGTAAATAACTGATCCTGCTTGTCTTGAGGAATGCCGATGCCGGTGTCGGTAATGGTGAAAGTAACCATTTGGTCTGCATATTCGGCCTTAATGGTTACGGTGCCGCCCTCGACATTGTATTTGACCGCATTGGAAAAAATATTCAGCATGATTTGTTCAAACCGGGTGCGGTCAACCCTGATATCCGGCATGTTTTTTACGCTGCTGTCAACGATGATGGAGATATTTTTTTCCCTGCCCAGATCCTCGGTAATCATCACACTTTCTTCAATGATTTCAAATGCTGAACAAGAGGTGTATTCCATATTGGTCTGGCCGGCCTCAATCTTGGACAAATCAAGAATCTTGTCAATCATCTTGGTTAGATGCAAACCGGCAATGTTGATTCTGCTGATATAATCGGTTTGTTTTTCGGTTAGCTGGTCAGTAGCACTTTCCAGCAGCAGGCTGGAAAAACCGGTAACAGAATTGAGCGGCGTACGCAATTCATGGCTCATCATGGAAAGAAAGTCGGATTTTGCCTGATTGGCACTCTCGGCCAGCTCTCTTGCCTTTTTCAGTTCAGTGATGTTTTCCTTAATGGCCGCATAATTGACAACTGTCCCGGAGCTGTCCTTAATCGGCACCACAATCACACTTTCGGTGTATAACTCCCCAGAACGCTTGGTGTTGACAAACTCTCCGGTCCAGACCTCTCCCCGGCCAAGAATCTTGTACATATCCCTGAACACCTTGGGGTCGGTATGCCCCTTATTCAGGATGCTGGTTCTTTTGCCGATCACCTCTTCCCTGGCATAGCCGCTGTCCTGCTCAAATCTGGCATTGACATACTCAATCTTGCTTGAGGTATCGGTAATGATAACGGCAGAGGGATTTTGTTCAACCACCATATAAAGCCGCTCCCTTTCTGCCTCAATCTTTTTCCTTTCCGTAATATCTCTGGTAGTAACCAGCAGGCCGCCGATGCCGTACTCTTCATACCGACTTTGAAAGGTTGACTCCAGTATGCGGACTTCCCCGTGGATATTGACCACCCTGGATTCAATGGTTCTGACTTCCTTATCCACTGCTTCAAGCATGGCGTTGATAAAAAAACCGCCGTCTTCCTGGTAAAGAAACCGGCTGTAATGTTTGCCGATAACATTCATGGGCGGATAGCCAAGCACCTGCTGGATGGAAGGGGATACATAGATGATATTGCCGGTCTGGTCAAAGATGGTGATGATTTCGCGGATTCCCTCAATCAGCTTTCGGAAGCGGCGTTCACTGGCCTCAACCATCATTGTACGCTGCCTGACCTGTTCTTCCTGCTCTTCTATAACCTTTTCCAATGCCTTTTTGGCCTGGTACTTTTCCGTTATATCAATATGATACTGTATTATCTGCACCATCTGGTTATGACGGTTAAAAACCGGATGACCATAGATTTCAATTACCCGTTCATCTATCTGTCCATGGTTGCAGATATGCTCCATAATGACCGGTTCGCCGGTTTTTTTGATCTCCTCAATAAAATGGGGCAGGATGCGGCAGGAACCAGCGGTTTTGCTGATGCCGCATTCGGAACAGGAAAGCACATTGTTTCTGGCCGCCTCATTTGACATGGAGACCGAACAGTCATCAACACTGATTACGTAAAATGGATAACTTAGCGATTCTATAATGCGGGTTAAAAAATCTCTCTGGCCGGATAACTGCTCTTCGGCCAGCTTTCTTTCTTCTATTTCCTGCGTAAGCTTGGCCGTTCTGTCCTCAACCATCTGTTCTAGCTGCTGGTTATTTTCCCGCAGGGCTTGCACGGCACCGGCCCGTTCCCTGATCAGCCTGCGGATGTCCAGAAGTATCTTGATGCCGCTCCAGCCTGCCAGCATAAAAAACAGGGACAGGACCATGGTGAAAACAATAATTGACTTTCTAAGCCTTTGGTGCCTGACTTGCTCAAAGTCCTGAAATGATTCAAGGCTTCCGGCATAAAGCCGACTTGATTTCGCCGAAAGCCCGACAAAAAGCCGACTGTTGTGCTGATGAAAATGAACCAGGGAATTATGTTTTTCACCTGAATTAAGCCCGTCCTTCATGGAGTCATAATGCTTCTTCCTGATGCCTTCCACCTTGACGAGATCTTGTTGTATATCAGCAAACTGCCTGACTTGATGATCCGGATTTTCGGGTGCGGATAGAAACTCACTGCGCTGGATAAATTTCCCGTAATTATCGCCGTCCACAGCAATTTTTTCACGGTACCAGCCGCCCTTGTCAAGTACCCGGATGATGGTCTGTGCCAGTTCAATATTATTTTTGATCCTTTTATCTGTCCGCTCAAGCTCGGCCGCCGATGAGGAAGCGAGCAGACACTGAAAATCCTTCTGGATGAGATTTATCTTGCGGTGAAAATACAGGGACATCCTGATTTTTGTCCGCTGCTGGTATTCCAGCTCCCGAAAAAAAAGCTGGTTCCGCTCGAGGATAAAGTAAGACAAAAAGACCAGCAAGAACCCGGTTACACTGATGGCAAAAAATATATAAACCCTTTTAAGAACCGGCTCCCTTGGCAGTAACTGCATGATGTTCATACATATTTGGTGTATTGATAGAATTATTTGTTATCGGCAGGCACTAACCTAAAGCTATCAGACTTTTATGTCAATAATGATAAATCAAGCTCCTGCCGCTCCCTTTCGTCTCTGGTCATTTTCACCGAAACCGATAGTTACCACTTGACAAAGGGAGTATCATCAATTATTGCAGTTATTAGACGGATTTGCCTGTAATCAGGCGGTTCGGCTAGGGGATAGGGCGTGTTGAACGCTTGTGGGGAATGCCTGAGAAATATGATTATTTTCAGGCAGTAATCTTATTTTATGGAGGTGTGTTATGTATGAAGTAGTAGTTGATGCCGCAAAATGTACCGGCGATGAAGAATGTGTTGGCTCCTGCCCGGCCCAGGTTTTTGAAATGGAGGACGGCAAGGCCTCTCCTGTGAATGCCGATGAGTGTCTGGGCTGCGAGACCTGTATGGAGGTCTGCCCGGAAGGAGCCATTACCGTAACCGAGATGTAAATTTTTCGGGCATGGTCGTTAAAAGCCTGTCTCCGCCGGGGGGCGGGCTTTATTTATTTGGGCTGTTATGATAAATTATCAGCAAATGAGGCGACTGTCAGCAACATGTGAGGGGCATCTTTTGCTGATGGCTGTTTTCTGGAGCTTGGTTGGTCTTGGGCTGGTCAGCCGGGGGAGTTTCCTGCTGATTACGGCTGGTTCATTTAGCTGGATTGTTTTCGGGCTGTTGATTGGTGCCTGCAAATCATTTTTTATTCTGGATCGGGTTGCCCGTAAAAATATTAAACGAATCAGGGGCTTTAGCGGCGGTGTTTTTTTAGGTGCGGTCTTTTCCGCCGCTGCCTGGCTGCTGGTGGCTGGTATGTGTCTTATCGGGATATTGATACGGCTGATCGGCTTTCCCGATGCGGTGATGGGCTGCATACTGGTTTCTGTCGGCGTTGGCCTGATATTTTCATCGAGGTATGCCTGGCGGGCCTGGGATGGTGAACGCCGCAGCCATCATTTTTGACCTGCGTGGCGTTTTATAAAATTTTATAATAATAAAAGGATATTATGCAGTCTGATGGCGGCATATAATTTGGCAATATGATTAGGCTACAGATAAAAAATGTCTTGGATGAGTGTTTTCAGGCCGGTATTACCGCCGGTTTTTGGAGCAGTGCCGGTGAGGGAAAATATACGGTGGAGGTGCCGAAAAGGGAAGGACAGGGTGAGTTTTCGACCAATATGGCCCTGATTCTGGCCGGGCTGGAACCGGAAAATCCCCGTGAGATTGCCGCTCATCTTGTCAAGCTGCTTAAAGAAAAAGACGATTTGTTTGAGCAAGTTGAAATAGCAGGCCCCGGCTTTGTCAATATGGTTATCCGTCCGGCAGTCTGGCACCAGATAATCGGCAAGATTATGACCGGCGGCGATAATTACGGCTGCAGCAGCAAGGGGGAAGGCAGGAAGGTGATGGTGGAGTTTGTCAGTGCCAATCCCACCGGCCCTCTAAGTATTGGTCATGGCCGTCAGGCGATTTTGGGCGACAGTATTTCCAGGCTGCTGGAGGCGGTCGGGCATGAGGTTTACCGAGAATATTATTATAACGATGCAGGCCGCCAAATGCGGGTGCTTGGAGAGTCAACCAGGGCAAGGTATCTTGAAAAACTGGGAGAGCATTATTCTTTCCCGGAAGACGGCTATCAGGGCGAATATATTTATGATATTGCCCAGTCCATCATTGATGAACACGGTGATTTACTGAAAAATGAACAGGATGTGGGCATCTTTAGAGATAGTGCCGAGAAAAATATTTTCAAGGATATTTCCGCCACCCTGGAGCGGATGGGGGTAAGTTTTGACCGTTATTACAATGAACGCACCCTCTATGAGGATGGACATATTGATTCGGTGGTCGAGGAGCTGGGCCGCAAGGGTTTTACCTATGAAAAGGATGGCGCCCTCTGGTTCAAGACTACGGCTTTTGGGCAGGAACAGGATCGGGTCATCATCAAAAGCAGCGGTGAGCCGACCTACAGGCTGCCGGATATTGCCTATCATCGGGAAAAGTTCAAACGGGGCTTTGACTGGCTGGTCAATGTCCTTGGCTCTGACCATATTGCCACGGTTCCCGATGTTCTGGCCGGAGTGCGGGCGCTGGACTATGATGATGACAAGGTAACGGTCATCCTTCACCAGTTTGTAACCCTGACCCGGGACGGCAGGCAGGTCAAGATGTCCACCAGAAAGGCCACCTTTGTTACCATGGATGAGTTGCTGGATGTGGTCGGGGCGGATGCGGTCAGGTTTTTCTTTATGATGAGAAAGGCAGACAGCCAGCTTGAATTTGACCTTGAGCTTGCCACCAGGGAAAGTCAGGAAAATCCGGTATATTATGTGCAGTATGCCCATGCCCGCCTTTGCTCCATGCTGCGGCAGGCACCGGAAAAGGGGATGGCGGAAGCGGATGCCGACGAGGCGGACTTGTCCCTCTTGGTGCAGCCCGAGGAACTGCAGCTTTTAAGAACCCTGTCAGCCTTTCCCGAAATGATTGAAAATGCCGCCCTTGAACTTGCCCCCCATAAGGCTATTTTTTATCTGCTGGAGCTGGCCGGACAATTTCACAGTTATTACAATAAACATAAGGTTATTTCGGAAGATTTGGCTCTTTCTAGGGCCAGATTGTGTCTGGTCAAGGCCATGCAGATCGTGCTTAGAAACGGGCTTTACATGGTCGGGCTTAACGCTCCGGAAAAAATGTAATGGCACGGGGAAAGGCTGCGGGCAGCAGGAGTGTCAAAAAAATAAGGTTTGAGCTGACCAGAAGCTCCATCGGGGGGATTGCGGTGATCTGCTTTTGCCTGTTTTTATGGATGTTTTTAATCGGGGTCTGGATTGGTCAGTCGGTCTTGTCTCCCCGCCCTGAAATCGGCGGGGTGGTGGGAAACAGCAGCAAGAAAATGCCGCCCCCCTTTATCAGGGCATCCGAGAAAAAAAGGGTTTTGATGAAAAAAGGCGGCGGGAAATAGTATAATGAAAACGAAAATACGAAGTGCCGTCATTGCCGATGTTAAGCATATTCACGCCATATTGGGCCATTTTGCCAAAGAGGGGCTGCTGCTTGGCAGGTCGATTAGCTCCATTTATGATAAGCTGAGGGATTTTGCGGTCTGCGTGGATGAAAATGATCAGGTGCTTGGCGTTTGTGCCTTGCAGATTATCTGGGAAGATTTGGCCGAAATCCGCTCGCTTGCCGTGCTGCCGGATTATCATGGTTTGAGGATTGGCTCAAGACTGGTGGCCTGGTGCCTTGACCAGGCTGATTATTTCGGCATCGGCAAGGTTTTTGCCCTGACCTATCAGGCTGTTTTCTTTGAAAAACACGGATTTCATCATATCAGCAAAAATGAGCTGCCTCACAAAATATGGAGCGACTGCATTAACTGCCCGATGTTTCCCGACTGCAATGAGGAAGCAATGATGATTGATAGGAAATGACAGCAGGACGGCAATTAAGCTGGATTATTGCAGGCAAATCAATAATTTTAACGAAGATTTTAGGGATGGTCTGATAATTTTTTGGTGGAAATATGAGTAATATCAAATGCAAGTGGCTTTTGTTTGACGAACTTTCTCCGGCCCTCTTATATGAAATAATGAGAATGCGGCATGAAATTTTTGTCATAGAGCAGAATTGTGATTACCAGGATGCCGACAATATTGACCAGAAATCATATCATTTCATTGCCTGCCTGGGAGAGAAGCAGAAACCGGTTGGGTATCTAAGAGTTATACCGCCGGGAGTTAAGGGCAAGGAGGTGATGATTGGCCGGGTGCTGGTAATCAAGGAACTGCGCGGCAAGGGGCTTGGTAAAAAAATGGTGGCCGGAGCGGTAAAAAAAATAGAGACCATTTATCCGGGCATCGCCATCAGGATTAACGCCCAAAGCCATTTACAAAAATTTTACGAAGCCTTTGGCTTTCAGGCAGTATCCCAGCCGCATATGGAAAGCGGCATCCCCCATGTCGGGATGCTCAGAACGCCGCCAGCAAAAAAGCCTGCGGCACCATCTGCACCAGCAAAGGCTGGAACAACCAAAACTGCACCAGCCAAAATTCAACCCAAGCAAACCAAGCCAGTAGATACCGAATCGGCCCAGGATGCACCGAAAACGGCCTGCCTCAACTCAATGCAGATGGCGGCCTTTTCCAGCAATACCTGCACCAAGGAAGAGAAGGAAAATTATCTTGCCCATATCGGCACCTGCAAGACTTGTTATCAGGAATATGTGAGCTTGATGATGCTCAATATGAAAAGCGAGCCGGATGCCAATATTATATACATATTGAATTATCCAATCAATATCAAGGCATTAACCATTGCTCTTGCCATTGTGGGGATAGGCTTTTTACTGATGTTTCTGGTTTAATCCGTGAGGAAATTATGAATATCCCCTTAAACGAAAGAATAATTGTTGCCTTGGATGTTGATGAGCCGGCCAAGGCCAAGGAACTGGTAAAAAAATGTGAACCCCGCACCAGTTTTTACAAGATTGGGCTGCAGCTATTTATGGCAAGCTGGTTTGATATGGTGGACTGGCTGGTTGACCGCGGCCATAAGGTAATGCTCGACCTTAAATTTTTTGATATTCCCGAAACGGTTAAACTGGCAGTTGAGCAGGTCAACCGCCGGGGCGTAAGCCTGATTACTGTTCACGGCAACGACCCGATTATCAGGGCCGCGGTTGAGGCTCGGGGAGAGTTGAAAATTCTGGCGGTAACGGTACTTACCAGTTTTGGCGAAGAGGATATGCGTGCCTTGGGGATGACTGGTTCGGTGGCCGATTTGGTCTATCATCGGGCTGAAAGAGCAATCAGGCTTGGCTGCGATGGCGTGGTTTCCTCAGGGCTTGAAGCGGCAAGGCTTAGAAATAAACTTGGCGGCAAACTGCTGATCATAACTCCGGGAATCAGGCCCGGAGCTAATACCAGTTTTTGCGGCGATGATCAAACCAGAATTATGACGGCAGGTGCCGCCATTGCCGCCGGAGCCAGTCAGGTGGTAGTGGGCAGGCCGATTATAAAGTCAAGTGATCCCGCCGCAGTAATTGAAACAATGCAGCAGGAAATCACCGCCGGAATGCCGTAAATTCTGGTTAGCTATCCTTTGTTTTGCTCCTTTGCCCATGAATCCCTGAGGGTTACAATTCGGTTAAAGACCAGCCTGCCTTTTTGGGCCTCAACCGTATCGGGGCAGAAATATCCGGTTCTTTCAAATTGAACCTGCCTGCCCGGCTCCAGCCCGGCCAGTGCCGGTTCCCCCTTGCAGCCCTCTATGGTCTGCATGGAGTTCGGGTTAAGATGCTGCCTGAAGTCAACTTCCTTGTCGGCATCCGGGTTTTCATGGGAGAACAGGCGGTCGTACAATCTGACCGGAAAGGTTACGGCCTGCTCTGCCGACACCCAGTGGATAGTCCCCTTGACCTTTCTGCCGTCCGGGGTGGAGCCGCCCCTGCTTTCGGGGTCATAGGTGCAGTGAATTTCCCTGATGGTGCCGTCATCGTTTTTGGTCATGGAGACAAATTTAATATAGTAGGCATAACGCAGGCGCACTTCCCGCCCGGGTCCCAGCC
>PDWI01001809.1_pt1 | contig 33281 bp, 33 predicted proteins | sample 1430891 | NCBI WGS metagenome assembly PDWI01 (sample SAMN01162508, study PRJNA174530) | Oral metagenome, whole genome shotgun sequencing project. | biome: Marine environment; feature: Marine mammal; material: Swab sample of the gingival sulcus; isolation source: swab sample of gingival sulcus... | reverse complement strand
ATTAAGAGTGTTTCTGCCAATCAGCCTGTTCTTGTTTCTTACGGGGATTGTGTATTACTCGTATACTTTTGCAACATCCGGGCGGTTTACCAATATGTCTGCAGTGTTATTTATAAGTTCACTTATGGTTGGTTTGATGGGGTTAATCTCTGAGCAGATTTCACAGATGCGATATGATAAGGTGGAATAACTCGGGACTGTTTGGCAAAAAATAATTGATAAACTCACTGTGTAATAAAATGATATTGATCCCGATTGGAACAAAAGCCCAGTTAATTAAAATGGCTCCGGTTATTCTTGCATTAAAAGAACGGTGTGTGCCATTCCATTTCGTCTTAACTGGTCAGCACAGTGAAACAATGGAAGATTTGATTCGTGTTTTTAATTTGCCCAAACCAGATTATTCCCTGGTTCCAGTTGATGAAGCCTACACAGCAGTCAGACTTTTAAGGTGGCTTTGTCAAGTTTTTTTCAACCATCTTAAAATGAACAGCCCTTTTTCGGTTAATGATTACACTGTTTGTCTTGTTCATGGTGATACTGTTTCTACCTTGGTCGCAGCGGTATTAGCAAGAAGGCATTCCATTAAAGTTGCACACGTTGAAGCCGGGTTGAGATCTCATGATTTTTTCAACCCTTTTCCTGAGGAGATTGTTCGTTTAATTGTGAGTCGATTATCTCATGTACATTATTGTTCGGGTGAATGGGCTGTTGAAAATTTGAATTATTTAAAAGCTGATAGAGTGAATATTGTCAATATTTTTCATAATACAATAATTGATTCAGCCCGGTACGCTTTAGGTCAAAAAAAGAACAAGGAAAATGATGAAGTTTTTGGCATAGTGTCTATTCATAGATTTGAAAATTTGTCAAGTCGGAGACGTTTTGAATTCATCATGAATCAAGTTGTTAAAATAAGAAAAAAAATCAAATTAAAATTTATTTTACACCCGGCAACACGTGAGAAAATCAGAAAATCAAAATGGGATGTTAGACTGATTGAGAATGGTATCGAACTTGTCCCCAGGATGAATTATGTCGAATTTTCCTGTCTTGTTAATAATTCGAAGTTTGTGATAACTGATGGAGGAAGTAATCAGGAAGAGTGTGCTTTTTTTGATGTACCCTGCCTCTTATTTAGAAAGGCTACTGAAAGAATAGAAGGTTTAGGGCTAAATACTGTTATTTCAAACTATAGGGAAGAAGTTATATGTGATTTTATAAAAAAATCTTTGAAAAAAAATAGTAGTAAGAAGAAAAAAAATAGTCACATCAAGTCACCATCTGTGATCATCGTGGATCATTTGGTTGATACTTTTTGTTTGTGAGGATGATGCGACCTCTGGATATTCTATAAAACAAATATTAATAAGGGGTGTTTTCTTATTCCTGTTACGCTGATATTATCCTGAGTCCGTGACGGTTGAGAGCCTGGTTATTCATAACACATTGTCCCGAGAGAGGAAAAACAAGCAAGGTCAACTTATCAGGTTCATCAAACCGCCCTGCGGGGCGTCCAGAAACAGCACAGCTGCTGTGTTGGTAACATATTGATATACCAAACTGTATAATCAATTATGTTACCGCCTTGCATCTGCACTGTTTTGAACGCTCACGGATCCAGGATTATTTACGTTTCTTCGTTCTGTTCTAAAAATGTGCCATCTAAATCTATCAATCAGAAGATTTAAATGCGGTAGCTTCAATAAAAATCCTTGCTTTGAAATATTTTCCCAAAACAGGTAAAAATGACATCGGATGCAAAATTTTTAAGATATTGTAATGAGGGAAAAATAGAATTTTAGTGATGGTAAACCCGGCGACTTCCAGCAAGCGACAATTCTCGTTGAGGTCTCTGACAGCAATGTGTTCCGGGAATTGTTTAACTATTAAATTATGTTTTTTCATAATTTCGATGAAAAATTCAGCATTCGGTGTATGAAGGTATAGTTTCCCCTGATTCTTCAGGGAAGAATTAATTGCTTTTAAAATTTTTACCCATTCTGTATCATAAACATGTTCAGAAAAGTCCATTGCAAAGGCAAGGTCATAGGTATTTTTATTTTTTGAACAAAAACTGACAATATCTTCGCATATAAAGTTGCACCTGGTCGTTGAGCTGTATTTCTTTTCTAGTGCGGCCTTGATGAAATCTTCAGAGAAGTCGATACCTGTGTAACTGTAAATCTTTCCGGAAAGTAATGAGAATAACATTCCGTTGCCGCATCCAAAATCAGCCACTTTAAAGTTTGAGGAAAATTTAACAGAGTTTATAAGTTGTTTCAGTCTGAATATCGACTGTTTTTCTTCAAAAGATTTAACGTATTTTTTGTTATACAACTTTTTCAACTGGTGCTGGGGTAACATTTTAAATGATCTTGTTTTGATATGTTAACTTCTTATCATTTTGGGTAAATATCCGATGCTTAAAAAGAAGCAGGCGATTATGGAAATACTTCTGTCTATAATCGAAACTAAAAAAGCATCTGATGTATTTATTCCTACCAGATTTGCAATAATAATTATAAAAGTTTCTTTTATTCCCAGTGAACCTGGAGTGATTGAAAAGAAAAGACTAAAAGTGCCAACAGCATTGATTAGTAATGCTTGAGAATATGAAATAGAGACATCAATAAAGAAAAATTCATAGTACATTGCCAAGCTAGATATAAATAAATTACTAAATGTAATAAAAGACAATTTTATTAATAAAGACGGTTTCTTTTGAAGGCTTGTCCAGCTGTTGATAATGTTGTTTATTTCCCCTCTAAATTTATTGTTACTGCTCTTTGTCAAGATAGATCCAGGGTGTAAAATTATCACTGAAAAAAATAAAAAAGTTAATAAGAGTACTGTGATTAAAGTGATACTGTAGATTTTTTTAGAATATAAAAAAATAATGCAACATAATAAACCTGTGATGCTGTTGATCCAGTAAATGAGTATGTAGTTGCCAAGTAATGTCCCTATTGTTTTGCTATACTCAAAACTGTACTTTTTTTTTAAATATGATGCCCTTATAAAGGCTCCTCCTCTGAATGGTGTCAGGTAGTTGAAAAGTGTTGTTACGCAGCTAACTCCAAAACACTCGCTTGCTTTAAGGTGTAGATTAAATTCTTTAAGGTTTGTTTTTATGTATAGTCCCGAGTTGAATAAAAAAACAGAATGTAAAAATACTAAAAATAAAATATTGGGCAGACTAAGGCTGGAAATAGATTTGAATGTTTCATGGTTATGCCAAAAAAAATAAATTGACCAGCTGAAAAACAAAACCAGTATTAATAATGAAATATTTCTTTTCATTTTGGAGTCTTCTTTAGTAAGATAATAAAAAATCCACAAAAACAACCAAGGCCAAAAAGAAAAATAAGCTTATAGAGATGTGTAAATAGTAATATGCGCTCTGGTTTTTTGCTGCCAAGAAAAAAACAAAGAAAAAAGTAAATTGTTAATAATATTAATAAGAATAATGGTAAATAATTAATGTTTGAAACGGATAGAAGTGCTAGTGAAAAAAATACAACCACCGTAATTGTAAACAAAAAACAATAATGAGGTTTTTGTGATAAATAAAAATCTGAAAAACGGATTCCGCGCTCGAATAACCATTTTGAAAAACCTTCTTTAAGGGTTCTTTGAAGATATGTTACTCGAAGTTCTTTTGACCTGAAGACAGGTTCTTTTTGAAAAAAAACAATGTTATAAAACATACGTGTGTCATCGTTTGCTGACTTTGAGTTATCTTCAGGTAATGCTCTAAAAAAAATGTTTTTTGTGATCAATAAGCAGGTCGTTCCTTTTGGGATATTGTAGAAGTTTTCTGTTGTAAGCTGTAATAAAGTTTCTTTCTGTGGATAATGAGGGTTGTAATATCTTTTTCTTAAAATAAAAAATAATTTATCTATATCTCTTTGTTCTGAGTCTTCTTCACCAAGATCGCCTGCATAACAAACCTTTTGCTTACAGTGTAAAGCAGTGCTAAGCAGCTCTTTGCTGGCAATGACTCGTGAATCTATGAACAACAGTTTGTCAAACCTTGCTAATCCTGCTCCTGTTGTCCTTGCAACAATTCTCCCTTGATTTTCAGGTAATTTTTTATAAATGATCTCATATCTTTTGGATATTTTTTCTGTTTTATCAGTTGATCCATCATCAACAACAATTACCTCATAATTGTTTTTTTCAATTTTTTCTTGAGAAAAAATTGCGTCAAGACAGGTTGACAGAGTTGCTTCTCCGTTGTAGACGGGAATAATAACAGAAATACCTTGCTCGTTCATAAGCAATACCTTGTTGTGACTTTTTGAATACCGTGTTGTTTTTTTCTATGTTTGGCTTTATCGTGAAAAATAGCTGGTATTTGGTTTGTTGGAGGATAATGGGCAAAATAGCTATTTTATACACCCAGAATTTTACGAAAATATGGTATTGTTTCAGAAAGTCCCTGTTCCAGAGTTGTGGTAGGAGTCCAGTTAAGTTTCATTTGTGCAAAACTGATATCAGGTTTTCTCTTCATCGGATCGTCTTCTGGAAGTTTTTGAAAAATAATTTTTGATCTTGAATTACATTTCTCAATAATTTTTTTTGCCAGGTCGTGTATCGTTAATTCAATTGGGTTTCCCAAATTAACAGGACCTGTGATGTTCTGAGATGACTCCATCAGACGAATAAGACCTTCAATCAAATCATCTACATAACAAAATGACCTGGTTTGTGAGCCTTTTCCGTAGACCGTGATATTTTGATTTTTCAGTGCCTGTATTATAAAATTGGACACCACTCGACCATCATCAGGATGCATTCGGGGTCCGTAAGTATTGAAGATTCGAGCTATTTTTATTTGTAAATTATGCTGACGAAGGTAGTCAAAGAAAAGGGTTTCGGCACAACGCTTACCTTCGTCGTAACATGATCGAATTCCTATCGGATTGACTCGTCCCCAGTAGTTTTCCGGTTGTGGGTGTATTTCCGGATCTCCATAAACTTCACTTGTAGAGGCTTGCAGGATTTTAGCATGTATACGTTTTGCCAGTCCCAGCATATTGATGGCACCATGTACACATGTCTTGGTCGTTTGTACCGGATCTTTCTGGTAGTGGATGGGAGAAGCGGGGCATGCCAAATTGTATATTTCGTCTACTTCAACATACAGGGGAAAGGTTATATCATGTCTGATAAATTCGAATTGTGCATGTCCCAGAAGATGTGAAATGTTTTGTCTGGAGCTGGTAAAGCAATTATCAACGCAGATGACTTCATATTTTCTTTGAATGAGCTTGCTACAAAGATGAGAGCCTAAAAAACCGCACCCGCCTGTAACAAGAACACGTTTTCTGTCAATCATGATTCTCCGGTTATGTGAAATATTGAAAAGCTGGAACAGAGGAACTCCTTTACTCTATTTTTCCTGAAAATCCGCCTTTTTTCTGGTATTTAGTCGTGAAAATTCATTACATATTCTGAGGTTGCTACCTCGCAGCTCTCGTTTATGGAAAGATTTTCTTCTTTGTCTTGTTTCTATAGTGACAGTTCCTGAACCCATAGTATACGTTCGCACGTTTTCAGTGTCTACTTTTTCTATAGTACTCCACTCAAATTGTACGATCAGGTCTGAATTGATTTATGTTATCCATCCACCTTTTCCTTAAACCTTGTATTTATTTTGTAGACAAAAGCCAGCACTTCAGCCACTGTTTGATAGAGTTCAACAGGAATTTCTTCTCCGATTTCAACTTTGGCAAGCAGTTCAACGAGATCGGGATCCTGCTGTATATGTATTCCTGCGTCCCTGGCGACTTCAATTATCCTCTCTGCAACCACCCCCTTACCGCTGGCAACTACCTCTGGTGCAGTAGATTCCTGTTCATTATATTTAATTGCAACGGCTTTGTCCGGTTTGGTGATATTGCTCATGGGAAATTCGTCATGCTGTGGTGCTGAGTATCGACTGCCCCTGAGGAACGAGCTGCTCTATAAACTGTTGCACCGGATCTGTTGCCAGTTCTCTGAAGAATACTTTCACCGGCGAGAATTGTGAAATTTTTCTTTCAAGTTCATCGCTATACAGTTTGAAAAAATCAGAAATCCCGGAAGAACCGGTTTTTATGATGATTTGCAGGGCTGAGTCGTACTGAATAAAGTCTACCTGTATATTGCCTACGGCAGACATGGTAAGATGAAGGGAAAAATGGCGTTCAGTGCCATTGTCTGATGTATCGTCGGAACTCTTCTGTTCCCGGTTAAAGACCAGGTATCCCTGCTCTATAAATGGGAAGGGCAGGGGAAAAATTATCCGGGAATCATTTGTGGTGTGGAGTTGTGAAAGTTGAAACAGCTCAAGAGTTGTCAATAATTTCTGACCGGCGGACTGTACGTCTTCTGCCTGGGTCCTGCCAAGAAGTTCAAGCAGGGCATGTTTTACGGTATGAGTTGTCTCCTGCCAGTTTTTTGTAGACAGGAGTTTCTCGAAATTCAAGCCCATATTTTCTGTGAGCTGTTTGAAAATTTTTCCTTGTTCCCGAGCAGGACTCGTCAAAAAACTCTGTTGAAGACCAAGGAATGTTTGCAGGATAGTCTTGCTGTTGTGCGTCAGCGAAGAAAAAAGATCTGGATTATTTTTCAGGACGGTAAACAGACCGGATAAATCAACCGGCTTACCAATGGCGGTAACAGACTGCCTGGTGAACTGGCCAAGTTTGTCTGAAAGAAGTGTGAATTCGAGTTGAGGCGCTGTTCTGGTTACCTGGAGCTGGATATTATCCCCGGTTTTCAGGGGCAGTGCAGAGCGAACATCGATAAACTGTTCATTGATTTTCAGGGTAAAGCGGGAGTCTCCCTTGTCTGCAATGACGATCCCCCTAAGAATTTGCCCCCAGCCGGGCAGCTTCTGTTCAGGCTGCCCTCCGTGTCCCTGTGACGTTGTATGCCCTGTTAATGGGAGGGCAGAGATGGGGGAGATTGAGTCCATAATTTACACCATGCTTTACACCATGCCGGTAACACTCATACATTCCGTTTTCCTGCGAGCCTTCGTTACAAGGCGCTCCGTGTAGTTCACGGCAACGAAACGCCTTGTACCTTGGCTTGCAAAAAACTTTGCCCATGAAAAATCCGGGTTAGTTCTGCTGTTTAACCCTGACTTTTAGTTGCAACAGTTTTCTTTGTATTTCAAGGCAACAGCCAATTATTGAATCCTGATTCTCATCAGAGATTTCCAGAAATTCATAGGCAATTTCTGAAGTACCATCATCAAGCTCCTGAAAACGAACAGGTGCTGCTATTGCGGAGATTTTATCCTGGCCGCTGTTGGGTAAGGTCATCTCCAGTGTAACGGGTTCCTTCCCCTCCGGCGGGGTCTGAAAAATTGCCAGTATACCGCTTCCGCTGATGTCTATTGTCTGGCCTCGTACCGTCCGGTCTTTTTTGTTGTCTGAAAAATAATTAAAGTTCAGGGGCTTGACCATTACCTCAGTAATTGCATCAACCCGGAAGAAATCCCGCATCTGTTCCGAGGTAATAGTCTTAAAAGCTGTCATCTCCAATGTCTGGTCATTGGGAATTGCTTTAATACGTGCTTCAATACTTACCGTTGGGCCGCCCATATCAATATTCAGGATGCAGTTGCGGTCCGTATCTATTTTCTCTGTCGGTGGCAGGGTGCCGGGACTGAAAAGTAGAGAGAATGAAGGTAACTCTGCTGGCTGATAGACGCAACTTGTTCTCAGCATTGTTGGTTTATCCTGTAATGCTATGAAGCTCCTCAAAGGTTTTCCTGGAGGAATATCACGTAGTAGAGTTATATCTGTGCTCATAGGATGATTGTCTTGATAGTAAAAATTGGTACCAGATTTAAAAGTGTGATTTTAACAAGTTATTAACCTCGTGAATTGATAGCAGGCGTAAAACGGTCCGCCTTCCTTATTCTAGAATATCACTAAATCGGCATTGAATCAACAGGCCGTCGAATCTTTATGGATTGATAGAGTCTGGTCGGAGATGTTTTTCCGTCATCGGTATTTTCAGGTTCAGTGCTGGCTGGCGAAGTTTTGCCAGGAATCGCGGGGAAACGAAAGTTCAGGGAAATTGATAGAAAAGATATGACCTCATCCTTCCTTAATATGTGCTGTTCAGGATGTTTTTTCTGGAGATGCCTGCCGGTTTATAGCCATGTATGGCGTTTCGATGGGCACCGAGGGAGTGCATTTCATGTTCCAGCAGGGATTTGGCATTCTCTGCCTTTCGGCTGATCTGCCGGTTAAGTTCCTGGAGCTGTCCAAGTATTTCTGTCCTTTGCCGGAGCAGGATAATAGATTTCCCGCTCATTTCCGGCTGCCGGGCAAGTGAAACCTGTAACTGTTCCTCAAGCTGCATAAGTATATCGAAACTGTCGCCGATATTTTTTTGGGAGGCGGTACTGGTAAACTCCTCACTGGCCGGCGACATACCGGCCAGAAGAGAGTATTCGTCAAGAACTGTACCATAGAGGGCGATCACCTCTTCCAGTTGCTGCTCCAGATGAGAGGTAGTCTGTGTGGTGGTGGGCATTGTCCTTTCTTCCTTTACGTTATGTACTGCTCCTACCCGAATTTTTCATGAGTTTCCTGGTTTCAGAAAACTGCATGATTTTATTTTGCATATCAAAATTCCTTAAAAGACAGTCTGTTTTTCACAAGGAAAAACAAAAAACCTTGTCCGTGAAAAATCCGGGCTAACCTGCTGCAGATATTCGTTTTATCATTTTAGGTACGGCATTTTGCAGGGGGCTTGCTGCCTGGGCTGCGTGTATGGCTCCAGCCTGCTCATGCCGGTATATTTCAACTGCTTCACCCCAGGTCTCCCTGAGGTCTGTGAGCAGGTCGAGTACGACCTTGAGATGCTTACCGCTTTCATCTTTTCTTGCCTTGCCAAGCTCGCGCAGCATAAACTGGTACAGGGCGTCAAGATCTGCGGCGATATTACCGCCGACAGCATGGTTAAGGGAGTCGGAAAATTCAGTAACAATGGCGAATACCTTGGAGATCCGTCCCAGCTTTTCCTGTAGATTATTGGCTTCATTGGCGGCTATTGCCTGTTTGCAGAAACGAATTGCCCCATCGTAAAGCATCAGCAGAATCTGCTCCTGAGAGGCCGTCATTATCGCGTTCTGCTGGTATTGATTTTGTTGATAGTGGTTTATATAACCGTTCATTTTTACTTATCTCCTTTGGCTGAGCTAAAGGCCTGGGCAAGGAAGGAGCTTTGGGAATTCATTTGACTGATAAGTGATTCCATTGCCGAAAACTGAGAGCGCAGGGTTGTCTCCCTTTGGCGTATTCTTCTCTCCATATTGTCGATCTGTGAGTTGTAGCTCTTGATGGTGTCTTCGTAGTTTTCCTTTTCGGTGGCGTAGACACCCCTGGATGCACTGGTGAGGTCAAGCAGCAGGGTGTTAAATTTTTTCATAACACCATTGGTTGTTTCGCCTCCTGCCAGCAGGGAAACCACGTCGTCATAATGTTCGTCAAGTGCCTTGTCGAGTTTTGTGTTTTTCTGGCTTAAACTGCCATCACGATTAGTTGAAATACCAATCTCTGAAAGAATGTCATAACGACCGCTGTCCTTAACCGCATCTGTCAGTACTTCCTGAAGCTGTCGTTTGGCGTTGTTAATCGCGGAATCGCCGCGTACCAGGGAGCTGAGAACCTCGTCCGCTTCTTCATCCTCTCCGGCAACACTGGCCCTTGATGCACCAAATTCGTCATAACCCGAAGAAATCCAGTCCATAATGCTGTTGTAGGCGCCGACAAAGGTTGTGAGTTTTTCTTTCAGGGCATCTGTGTCCGCCTTAATCTCAAGACCGGTTGTTTCGTAAACAGGTTTATCGGCCCACTCCCAGGGCTTTTTCCCGGCTTCCGGTGTGCCGCCCGAGTAGGAATTGACCGAGTTCAGTTCAATGGAAAGACCGCTCACCGCATCCTTGATAGTGTTGGTCGAGCTGACGATCTGTATCCCGTCAATAAAGGCAACGGCCTGTTGCGCCTCCTGGGTACTGGTGACGTTAAGCGCCTTTTCAGCACCGTTCAGCCCGGAATCATCAACGGTGAACGAGGTTTCCGAATCGACACCGGTGAATACGAGGCGATAGGCCTCATCCCCGCCGGAACCATCGTTGATGATGGATGCCTTTACCCCGGTCTTGTCTGTTTGGGCGTTCACTGATTCGACAAGGGAGATCAGGCTGTTGTTGTCTGCGGTGACAGATATTTCTGTATCGTTTATTTTTACAATACCTGTGCCAAGAACCGGGGCTGTTCTTGATTCAAAACCATTGGATACTGATTTTTGTACCTGACTTAACTGGGCGACAGCGACATCGTAATTTCCTGTATCTGAACCGGAAGATGTGGCGGAAATATGTTTATCTGAACTCAGGTTAACACTGTTGGTACGAATGTCGCTGGTAAGCTTCATATCGCTTACCGCAGTCCTGAGGGCTTCCAGCCTGGTCTTGAACTGGGAAAATGCCTCCAGACGTTTCTTTTCATCATCTTTCCGGGATTCAATCTGCTTGATCGGAGCACGCTCCAATGACATCATCTCGGTGATAATTGAATCGGTGTCTATTCCGCTGGCAAGGCCGCTGAAGGTAATACTCATCTTCCTGTCCTCGTTAGTAATACTGCCCGGGGATTACCCCCTGGTATTTACCAGGTTGCCTATCAGATCGGCAAAAGACGCCTTGAAATCAAGAACCTCTTCTGCGGGGATCTGTCGGATCACTTCCTGGGTTTCGTTATCAAATATCTGCACGACAACATCGGAAATCTGCTCATCCTTTTCAAAACGGACACTGTAAAGACCGTCTTCGGTAACGGTCTTGATCTGCTCCAGGAGCTCTTCTGGCTGAATTTTCGGATTTTCAACAGCTTCCTGGGACTCTGCCAGCAAGGAATCCCTTGCCTTGCGGTCAGTTTCGATCTTGTCGGCAGCTCGTACCGGCTGCTGGCTCTGGGCGAGTCCGCCGGGGGTATGTACTGTATCGACATTCATGATGCTCTCCTTTACTAAAATCTTTTATGCAGCAGGAACAGGGGACCGGAAGAGCCGATCCCCTGGTACTACAGAACTACAAAAAAGGAGATTATCCAAGCAGTGACAGGGCAAGCTGTGGAGCCTGGTTTGCCTGGGCCAGGATGGAGACACCGGCCTGCTGCAGGATATTCTGCTTTGTCATGTTTGAGGATTCCTGGGCGATATCCGCATCGAGGATTCGGCTGCGGGCCGCAGAGAGATTCTCGGAAACATTGGAGAGGTTGGCAATCGTTGATTCAAAACGATTTTGTACCGCACCGAGCTCACCACGGATATTATCGATCTGCATTAATGCGCCGTCGATTGTATCAATGGCATTTCCCGCACCTTCTACGTTAGTGATGTCAATTGCATTAACAGATTGTAACTCACTCACGTTTGCTGCACTTGCTGCCGAGTTGAACATCGAACCATCACCAGAGGCGACGCTGCTGGTGATATTGAAGCTACCCGAGCTGTTATAGGTCACCTCGCCGCCGACGATGGTGGAATCTTCCTGATCTCCCTCGGCATTTGTACCGCCATCGGTCAGGGTGACTGCGCTACCCTGGTTGCCAGTAATTTTGATGGTTTGTTCAACCTCAGTACCCCCACTTGCTGTATCTGTGACTGCTGCGCCATGTTCAAAATTGGCTATCTTGATATCATAGCCATCACTTTGCTCAAGTACAACACTCTTCTTGTCAGCACTCAGAGATGCGGTGATTCCGGTATTTCCTGTCTGCTGGTTGACAGCACTTACCAGATTGGACAGGTCATCCTTAAGCACTGTGGCACTGATGGTTACGGCATCGGTGTTAGTCCCTTGCAGGGCGAAAGAAATGGAACCGTTATTGCTCAGTTCGCTCAGGGTAGCCGTTGTTTTTGCCTCGGCGGTAACACCCGTCTCGGCAGTAGCAGCATTGACCTTTTCAGCAACAACCGCGGCAGTGTCGCCGGCACCGATAGAAACATCTGCAGAGCCCTGGGCACCGACAACGGTCAAGATTTGTTCGGCATTATTGTTGTTACCACCGGCGTCTGTTGCGGCAGCGGTTGCGCTTTCAATACCGGTATCGTTATTTGTCTTGAGGCTGTTGTTACCAAGATCTGTGGTCTGTGCTGAGTTGATGCCAAAGGAAATGGTTTCACCGGAATTGGCACCAACCTGGAACTGGGCTGATGTCATCGAACCATCAAGCAGTTTCTTGCCGTTAAACTGGGTGGTCTCTGCGATACGATCCAGTTCCTGCTTGAGCTGGTTAACCTCGTCCTGAAGGGACTGACGGTCAGATGCAGAGTTTGAGTCGTTTGCTGACTGAACAGCCAGCTCACGCATACGTTGAAGGATATTGGTACTTTCCTGGAGGGCACCTTCAGCGGTCTGTGCCAGGGAAATACCGTCATTGGAGTTACGAACCGCCTGGTTCAGACCGGTGATTTGCGAGGTCATACGGTCTGAAATGGCAAGGCCCGCTGCGTCATCCTTGGCGGAGTTGATTCTCAGACCGGATGACAAGCGCTGCATGGAACGATTCAGCGCGTTTTGAGAGTTACCCAGATTTCTCTGAGCGTTAAGAGACATTACGTTTGTGTTAACAGAAATTCCCATTTTATTCCTCCTTGAATAAGTTCTTATGGGTTATACAGTTGGGCTTCCTTGCCCGGGTTTAACGAAAAACTTGTAATTTTGTACTGCAAACTTCGTATGATTTATATTGTCTTATGTACACCTCCTTTTGTCAAAAATAATTTGTATCATTTATTCTTTATTTCCTGATGAGAAATAGTCTGGAAAAAAATCCGTCTTTTTCCAGATCCCTTCCTTACCCATCTATCGGCGGCAGGAAAAAGGTTCTTTAGCAAAAAAAACATTTTTTTCTGAATTTTCTGAAAATGTAAAATGGCCGCTGGAAAACCAGCGGCCATTTTACGTATTTTTTCTCCAGTGATCTTATCCCTGGAGCAGCTGCAGCGCAAGCTGCGGCGTGGTGTTCGCCTGACTGAGGATGGATACACCGGCCTGCTGGAGGATGTTATTTTTGGTCATGCTTGAGGTTTCCTGGGCAATATCCGCATCAATGATCCGGCTACGGGCTGCAGAGAGGTTTTCCGAGACGTTCTGCAAATTGGAGATGGTGGATTCAAACCGGTTCTGGATTGCACCAAGATTACCTCTCATTTCATCAATTCTGCTAAGGGCCCCATCAACTACATAGATGGCGTCTGCCGCACCTGCTACTGTGCTGATGTCAACCGCATCAACGGAATTAAGAACCGAGGCGTTAGCCACATTGGCGTTGGAATCGAACAGACTGCCGGTGCCGCCGTCAAGAGTACTTCTTACATTAAATGTTCCTGTGGCATAGAAGGAGATTTCCCCGCCAATCACGGTGCTGTTGGTTGTACTGCCCGTGATCCCGTTCAGGGTAACTCCGGCACCTTCGGTTCCTGTTATCTTGATGGTTGCCTCGTTGTCCTCGGCGCTATGGGTAAAGGAACCGATTTTAATATCCTCGCCTTCGGTCTGGATCAGGGTTATTGATTGCTTGTCGCCAGCCAGGGCCGCAGAAATTCCCGTGGTTCCAGCCTTCTCGTTTATTGCAGAGGCCATCTTGGTCAGATCGTTTGCTTTTACGGTGGCACTGAAGATGATCGGCTCGGCATTTGTTCCCTGGAGGGAAAAACTTATGGTGCCATCCTGCTTGAGATCGGAGAGTACTACCTCAGTCCTTGCCTCTGCGGTGATACCGGTAGTATCCGCTTTCAGATTTACCTTCCGGGCGATTGTTGCGGCACTGTCATTTGCCAGGATTTCTGCATCACTGTCACCGTCCGGGCCCACCAGATGCAGGGTTTGTTGCTCCACATTGTTGCCTTTGGTGGTGTCTGGATATGGTCCTGTCGCTGTTTCTATCCCCCTGGAGGTGGGAGAGAGGGAGTCATTGACCTGGGTATATCCCGATGCTCCACTACTGGTAACCGCTGTGCCCCCTGGCCCGCTGAAGGTTACCGTCCCGCCAATTCGTATAGAATTATTTCCATCTTCCGTTAATGTTTGTGTTCCAACAATCAGGGTGTTATCTGTGTCTGTATGATTATTTGAGTAATTACCAATTGTTATATCGCCACCGATGGCATCTCTCAAAACAAAGGTAGATGGTGGTGTGGCGATTGTCGCCGAGACTCCGGTAGCGGTTGTATGGGCGTTTATCTCGTTGACAAGGGCAGTTAAGTCAGTGGTCGTTACATCCGCTACTATTGCCGTTGTTCCTGCAGAACCGCCCAGCTCAAAACTGACAGCTCCGTTTTCGTTAATGGGGCCCACTGTTGTCGTTGTGGTGGCGGTTGCTGTCCAGTCTGTGGCGTTTGTTATATCACTGGTTACCAGGGCGGCAATCTGTGCTGCAGACATATTGGCCTGCACTGAGAGCGTCTCTGTTTTTGCCGGAGTTACTGTATCATTTTTCAGGGTAAGCGTTTGTGATCCAACCGGGTTAGCAGGGACTGCTGTACCCGGGGCGGGAGTAGTGATAGTCAAGGCAGAAACCTGTGTTGGCGGAACGTTTGCAGGGGTCGCCCTGGAGGTCAGCAGTTCCACCCCTAAATCCGGGGCCTTTGCCGAATCTATTGAGTAGCTGATGGTTTCATTGGCGTTTGCACCTACCTGAAACTGGGCATTGCTCATGCTGCCATCAAGAATATTCTGATTATTAAAAGAGGTTGAGGTGGCGATTCTGGTAATTTCCTGCTTGAGCTGATCCACCTCGGCCTGGAGGGAGGCACGGTCAGAAGAGCTGTTGGTATCGTTTGCTGCCTGGATGGCCAGCTCGCGCATACGCTGGAGGATGTTGGTGGTCTCCTGCAGCGCGCCTTCTGCGGTCTGTGCCAGGGAAATTCCGTCGTTTGCATTTCTTGCAGCCTGATTAAGACCTCTGATCTGGGAGGTCATACGGTCCGAGATTGCCAGACCCGCTGCATCGTCTTTTGCTGAGTTGATTCTGAGACCGGAAGACAGCCGCGCCATTGCGATGTCGAGATCTCTCTGGGAAGAACCTAAATTTCTTTGGGCGTTAATTGATGCGATGTTTGTATTGATTGTAAGTGCCATGCTTAATCCTCCTTGAAAAGGTACTTTTGGCGTCGTTGTCAATCATTACAAACGTAGATGTCTCTCTTGTATGTCACTCTGTTATGCATAAGGTTTTAGAAAAACAGGATGTTTTCAAAGCACCTTGGAAGCTCTACCTCGCAATTACTTTACGTATCGCCTGATAGCTGGAAAACTTTAGCAAGGATAATGAAAATTTTGTCCTTTATGCTGTTTTTTTTCTGGAAACTGAAAAAAACTAAAGTTTAAATGGGGCAGGGCAGGGGGGGTCCGGGAAAAGCGCTGGCTGGAGGAGAGTGAAGCCGCTGAATGATAAAAACAGGCTGAGTTGCACAATGTTGTACGAGACTCAGCCTGTTGGGGGGGATTAGTGGGGCAGGGGGGTTTTTGTCGAAAAACCGGAATCTTCAAGAATAACCTGTATAGCCCTGTTCGTCTTTGGAGAAAAAAGGATGGGGGCCGCCAGGTTGAGGGTTATGTTCTGATCTTGAGGAACGGTAACTACAGATAATATATAGCAATTATCCTCTTCTGTAATTTGCAGCTGCTCCCTTTCTTCCTTGTTGGTTATAACCTGGTAATCAAGAAAAAAGTTTGTCGGATCGGTGAGCACAAAAGCCATGACCGGGTCATCAACGCTCTGAATCCAGAACAGAGGGCCTTCCTTCTTGTTTGGCATTACAATAAAATGCTTGAGATTGGGCAGCCCGATCATCCCTTCAGGAAAAAAGAGGAGCTGGTCAGGATCATATTCAATTTCACCAAATCGAGTGGTAATTTTTTCCATTATTTTTCTTTTCCCACCTTTAAGTTGTCACTGAGTGCATCAAGATCAATTATATCCCACTGTGCGGCGTCGCGGTTTTCTGCCACGATCCGGTCGTATACTTCCTGACGATATATTTTTTTGTTACGCGGCGCGTCTATACCAATACGGATGTTACCCCCTTTAAGCTCAACGAGCTTAATGGTTATATCATCGCCAATAACTATACCTTCACCAATTTTTCTGGTCAGAACCAGCATTTTACACTCCGAAATAGCGGCATTTACGTACGTCCGATGAGCTGGAAAGAGTTTCCGTGCCATCCCGAATTACAATTCTCAACAATGTAACGCATTATAACTGTTTAATTGTACTGATAGATTATAAATAATCAAGAATAGAAATCCGGGAAACGCGGCCCGTGACGTTAAGCGCAGATTTATAGGTTGTTTCCTGCATCAGCAGCTCGTTATAAACCTGTATTATATCGGCATCCTGGTAGCGGGAGATAATTTTTTTCAGATCAGTCCGGGCATCCAGCTGATGTGTTGTGGCTGCATCAACCCGTTGAGCTCTCGCACCAAGGACACTCCTGGATAGTCGTTCCTGATTAGCAGCGGTTTCAAGGTTTTTTATCTGTGCCTGAATCGAGCCGCCTGCTCCATTTGGGTCTTCATTGTTACCCGCACGAATTGCTTCTTCCGTTCTGACGAGAACGCTGAAAAGATCCACGTGACCTGCAGCCCCATCCAGATTTTTTGCGGTAAGCCCCAGATGGGCAAGTCCCGGACCGTTTATATCAACAAACTTTTCCGAGGACGGTGCAATATCAACCTGACCGTAGATGGTTTGCGGAGAGATGCCTATCCCGCCGCTGCCGCCGGTGATTGTTTCTGCAATTTCAATTTCAGCACCATTGTCGGGGCCGGTAAGTACCAGTGAACCACTGGAAATATCGTATTTAACCCCATTCCCCAGGGTACCTCCGGTGGCGGTAATATCTGTTGCACCGGGGGTATTGGCAAGGGCATATGACAGGCCTTTCAGGGTGTAGTCGTAGTTGGTACCCGGGCCGTCAAGGCTTACAGGCACCGAGACCCCTCCTGCTGTAATTTCAAGCTGGTAACGGTCTCCTGCCGATTCATCAAACCCGGTGAGGGAGAGCGGGCCCAGATCCCCGGTGGCTGGCTGAACGGTGGCTATGAGTCCGGTTCCCGGCTGATTGAATCTACTGGCAATTTTTGCCGCATAATTGTTGTCGCTGTCTGTCAGTTCGGCGGCGGGTATGGTGATGGGGGTGTCTGTTGCAGCTATTTGTCCTGAGTTGGGAGTTATGACAATGTCCTGACCGGCACCGGCAAATGGAGCCGGGTTGGTAATTGATGTTGTTGCCGGTTCACCCTGATACGGCACCGTATAGCCATTGGCAGCGACGATTTTGTTGCTGATGCCGAGAAAGACTTCATTGCCCGTAAGACTGGACTCCAAAAATTCTCCAGGTGTTATCTCCAGTTCCGTGGAGTTGTGATCACCATGATAGAGGTACGGCCAGGTTGCAACATCAGAAACATCATAGGCATCCGGGTCGTAATCGGGATTCCTGGTGAAAGGTTTGGTACTTTCCTTATAGCCGGCAAAGATGAATTTTCCGTTAATCTGTGCATTTGCGGTATCGAGAAGTTCCTTGCGGAGTTCTGCAACCTCCTTTGCCAGGGCCTCTCTATCTGTGTCACTCAGGGCGGCATTGACGGAGTTTATCGCAATTTCCTTAACCCTCTGCAGGATGTTCTCCACCTGAGCCAGATGCCCATCAACAGAATTAAGTTTGTCGTTGGTGTGACCCATGGTTTCGAGATATCTTTCTGTCTCTCTTATCTGGGTTCTGCTGCTCAAAACCGGACTTATTGCAGTCGGGTCGTCTGATGAGGTGTTCAGCCTTAAACCTGTTGATGCCTGGGTTTGCAGGTTTTGCATACCATTGGTAATCCTGTTCAGATTACCCTGCATCATTCGATAGGTCTGACCTTCCGTAACTTTCATAGCTCAACCTGTTATAGATTAACGTCTCATGTCAAGAAGCGTGGACATCATCTCATCAATAGTGGTAATAAACTGTGCTGAGGATTCAAAGCCTCTTTGATATTGAATGAGATCAATCATCTCCTCATCCAGGGACACCCCGACAAGGCCGTCCCGGAAATTTTGCAGCTGTGTCAACGAATCCCTGGCGCCTTTAAGGGACAGCTGGTTCTGATTGCTTTCAATACCAACTGTGGCTGCCATTTTTCCATAGAGTGCGGTAAAGGTGTCTGCGCCGTCAATGAGATAGGTGTCACCGATATTGGAGAGTGCCAGAGCATTTGAGTTATCCCCGGGAGCGACAGCTGTTCCACTGGCAGGTGCTGCTCCTGCTGCAATTTTTTTTGGATCGGTAATAACAACACCCATACCCCTTGCGGCGCCCCTGTATTCTGCTGCCGTTGGCGGCGGAGCAGGGGGAGACTGGACATAGTTGGGCGGCTTGCTGAAAAAGAGGTTACCCGTGCTTGAATCCAGACCGCCTCCAGTCATATGCTGGATATTAACCTGAGTGCTTAACTCATATGCCAGTTTATCCAGATCGGCTTCGAGTCCGGCAACAAAGTTATCCCTCATTTCAAGGATACCTTTAAACCTTCCACCAATCTCGTTTACCGAAAGTTGTGCCTTTGTACCGCCGGCATGTAATATGAGCTCCACATTTGTTCCGGTTGTGTCGGCCTCAATATTCATAGCCATGTCACCAGAAACCAGAGGAAGACCGCCTGGCAGATGGACTGCGACCATCCCGTTTTCGTTTTCGCAGGAATGGGCGCCAACGGTCCTGGCCAGATCCTTGAGAATGGTGTCGCGCTGGTCTCTCGTTGAATTTGCACTCTGGCCCTGAACTTCCATACCGTAGATTCGGCTGTTCAGGGAGGCGACTTCTGCAAGTCGGGCGTTCAGGGTATCTATACCGGAGAGCAGCGATTCATTGAGGTTGGTTTGAATCCCATCAAGCTCTTCAACTGTATTATTAAAATTTGTAGCCAGGATATTACCCTGCTGGATAACATTGTTTCGCTGAACCAGGTCATTGGGGTTGGCGCTGAGTTCCTGAAGGGTATCAAAGAATTTGTCCATTTCTGTTGCAAGATTGTCTTCAGTGACATTGAAGACACCTTCGAGTTCAGCCAAGGGGTCTGTGAGAGCTTCCTGGTAACCATAATCGACGGCCCTGTCCTGTAACTGATTTTCGATGAAGACATTATGGTTCCTTGTTATGTCGCTTACCTTGACTCCCTGGCCGATAAAAAAATCTCCAAAGCTGATAGCCGGATAGGTGGAAAACTGTGCATCCTGCCTGGAGTAGCCATCGACATTGACATTGGAGATGTTGTTGCCAACAATTTCAATGGCTTTCTGGTTTACATTAAGCGAGGTCTTTCCCGCATTCAATGCGTCGATGATACCGGCCATGTGCTACACCCTTCCCGAAAGGAGCCTGCCATTCACGTGGGCCGCAATAGTTTGCGCTGAAGAACCGTAGGTTGCCGTGACAGTTTTTTTGCCAAAAAATTCCATGGTTTGCCGAATCCAGCCCAGGGTTGATCTGAAGAGAAAGGCGTTTCTGCGATTCTCGGCCTTGATTTGCTCTGCAACAGGTCTGTCCTTCTCTGTCAACACCCTTACATGGGACAACACATTTATCAGCTCTTCCTTTTGCTTTACTGCCTGTTCAAAACCTGCCATGTCCAGCTTTTTTGCACATTCCCGTTCCTGGATGATGGTGTCTCGCAGTTTGACAAGATAGTCATGTGTCGTCGAGTTTGTCATGGTTACTTGTTGTTAATTAAAAATTGTAAAAGCGAGGATGATACCTTGTTAAGATCAGGTTGGTACGAACCGCTTTGTACCTGAGCCTTGATTTCAGCTACCCTGTCTGCCCGTTCTGAAGAGCTGCCTTTCCGGGTTTGCTGTGCCTTGTTAACATCCTGAAGTACCGAAGAAAACTGAACCTTGTCCTGTCCACTGCCCCTTTCCCTGGCTTTCTCTTGCCCGGAGGCTGTTTTTCCGGCTTTCTTGATATTGCCAATCTGTCCTGGTCTGCCGATTCCTATGTAGTCTATACTCATGACTTCACCCGATATAATTGAGGGCATCTTGAATTTTCGAAAAGACTCGCCTTATCTCGTGACTATGAACTTGCCCACTTGTCCAGTTTTATCATTACTGCATCCAGTGTGGCATGGGAAATCTCCGGGAGCCAGCCGCCGAAGGCGTCCATTGCTTCCTGAAAACCCTTTTCCACACCTTTCCTGATGGCGTCCAGCCTTGAAGTATCTCCCCCCGCGATGCCTGTCGCGAAGCTGACTATTCGCTCTGATGTTTTTTCTACTCCAAAGTAACCGTCATCTGCAACCAGTTTCAGGGCCTCTTTCTGGTTGATCTCCTCCAGGTCGATTTGCCCATTTTCTGTTTCGACCGTAGTTGCTGTGCCCTGTTCGCTAAAGACATCCTTGATTATGCCTCTGAGCAACTCGGTGGTATCAGGAAGATTATTTGCTACCTTGATAAATCCACTGTAAATTTCCAGGCTTTCCTGTGGTGAGGATAACTCTACCAGATCCGTCTTCGGAATACCTGCCTGGCCCCAGTTGTCGTTTCGGGCTTCGAGAGTGGTTTGAGAGCCTTTCAGAAACCTTCCAGACAGTAATATGTTATTAAATTGTAAAGAGTTACTGGATATTTCTCTTATCATTGTATGCCTCCTTGCAGTATAATTCCCCGCTTCCCTGCGGGATGGGTTTGCTGCTTTCAGTATTGTCTTGCGTTATGTATCGGGTGTCTGTGAGAAAAACTTTAGGAAATAAATGGTGTGGCGAGCAAAAGGAGAGACGGGGTGTCCCCAAAATTATTCTGAATTGGTGACCAGTTTGGACATTTGCTCATACATCCTGGAGGCAATGCCGATACCCTCTCCCCGGGTTGCTGCCCGGGCCGTTTCCATGTCAAGTATTTCCCTGAAAAACCCTGTGGCAGTATTTTCCGGAAAAAGTTCGCTTCGGGGCACTGTTTTGCGCATGGCCTTGAACATTTCATTTATGAAAAGAGTTTCAAATTCCCTTGTGGATTCTCGTAATGATTGAAGTTGCCGTTCTTTTTTGCCACTTTGGGATGCTGCTTGAGTGGCATTGCCGAGGACTGTTCTCGGGTCAATATCAAGATTCATTTTCATGGGAAATATCCGTTTACAGGACAACAAGTTCACCGTGCAGGGAGCCGGCAGCCTTAATGGCCTGAAATATTGCAATGAGATCTCTCGGGGTGGCACCGATTGCGTTGAGGGCATTGGCTATATCGCCAATGGAGACACCCTGGTTTTCCATGTCGATCAACACCAGCTGACCCGCTTCCTCAATGGTTTCAACTGTTGTGTCGGGGGTGACGACAGTTTCACCTGCTGCCAGTGGATTTGGCTGGGAAACCTGCGGTGTCTCCTTGATAACGAGGGAAAGATTGCCGTGGGATACGGCAACGGTTGAGAGCCGCACGTCCCTGCCCATAACGATTGTTCCGGTTCTTTCGTTAACAACGACCCTGGCCGGGGTGTCCGGGATCACGGGCAGCCTCTCCATGTCAGAGATAAAATCAACGACCTGATCCCTGTATTGCGGCGGGATGGTGATCTGGATTGTTCCCGGCGTATCGGCAAAGGCGGTGCCCTGGCCATATGTCCTGTTAATGCTGTCAGCGGCATTGGCTGCGGTGGTGAAATCAGCAGCATCCAGCTGGTAGGTCAACGTTCCCTCGGTACCAATTTTGAAATCAGGAGATTTTTCTATAATTGCCCCGCCCGCAATTCTGCCAACAGTGGGATGATTTTTTTGCACTTCTGCCGCCTTTCCCCCAAAAGAGAAGGCACCAATGCTGAGGGGGCCCTGGGCCACGGCATACACCTGACCGTCTGCTGCACTCAGAGGGGTCATAAGCAGGGTTCCTCCGACAAGACTGGAGGCATCTCCGACAGAGGATACCTGAATGTCGATCGTGGAGCCTGACCTGGCAAAAGGAGGAAGGGAGGCTGTTACCATAACTGCGGCAACATTCTTTACATTTATATCCCTGATCTTCTCAGGATCTATCGTGATTCCGTGACGGGTCATCATGTTGTATACGGCCTGGCGGGTAAAGATGGATTTCCCCATATCATCACCGGTACCATCAAGCCCCGTGATCAGGCCATAACCCATGAGCTGGTTGGAGCGTACACCGTGAACCTGGGCTATATCCTTGAGTCTGGCCGCGTATGTGTTTTGTGTCAGCAGTATAAAAACACAAAAAAACAGGAGAATATATGCCAGTTGTCGTTTATTGTTTCTGGTTCGTTTTTTCATTGGATAAATGGATTTTGTGTTTTCACTAGGGAAATAAACCTAAAAGGGCCAAAGGGTATCCAGGACTCTCATCGCCCAGCCGGGCCCCTGTTTATCACTTATTGCGCCTTTACCTGTATAGCTTATTCTTGCATTGAGGATTCGCTCCGAACTTACCGTGTTTGCTGCGGTTATATCGACGGGACGGACAATTCCGGTAAGATAGATGATTTGTACCTCGTCATTTACCATAACCTCTTTTCCACCCCGGATTTTCAGTTGTCCGTTGGGATATTTTTCAACAATCTGGGTGGTAAGGGAGGCCGTCAGGTCTTCTTTCCGGGTGGTTTTCCCGTTACCGGCAAAGGTGTTGCTCATTGTTGCATTGACCAGGTTGGAGAGATCAATGGGCTTTGTTGAACCCTCATTCCAGAAATCAAGGTTTTCGAGGCCGAAAAAGTTCGAGAGCGAAGCATTCATGTTTGAACTTCTGTCCGTTGAGGTCGTTGCTGCCTTGGAAGCGCTTGCCGATTCAGAGATCAGGACTGTAACGATGTCCCCAATATTGTGTCCGGTTCTGTCCGCAAACATGGAAGTGTTTGTGTCGCTCCAGAGAGAACCCGCCTCCTGTCCTGGGGCTGTTTGCGGTACAACGACCTCCAGCGGCTCCCGGGGAATAATTTGTGCTGGCGGTTTTGCCGAGCATCCGCCGAGAAACAGGAGAGCTGCCAGGGGAGGAAAGAGTATTCGTTGTTTCATGTTATAGTATAACCTCCACTATTCCGGGGCCTGCAACCCGGCAGATTATAATCTTGCTGGTGTGTATATTCTGCACCCTGATTATGTCTCCGGCTGCACCGTCTTTTCTTGCCAGACCTGTTGCCGTCAGTATCATGGATGGATTTTGTAATACCATTTTCACCTTTTGCCCCTGCAGGATTATCGGCATTGGTTCCACATGGGACTCCCTGAAGACGGAGCCTGCCCGCATGTTTCGTTTAAGCCTTTTTCCGGCAAGATCCTGAACGGAAAAAAAACTATCCGGTGTTCTGCTGATTTCCATCCTTTTAAGCTCAAGATCCTCAGAGGTGAGAAGCTGCCCCCTTACAAGGGGCTTGCCTGCAACGACAATATCAGCAAATACTGCAAGCTTGCCGATCACAGACATGTTTTTGACAACCGTATTGTTCACTTTAAAAATTATAGAAAATCTTGAACTGCCAATAATTGCAGGATCTGAAGGGATTACATCGTAACTGAGCTCTCCGACGGGGACGGCAAAGGGCAGGGGGAGCCTTGACGGGGTAAATTGTACGGTCGCATTGGGAAAGGCCTTACTGTTTTGGGCTAAAAATGTATCAATAATAGAAAGAATTTTGTTTGGGCCGATGATTGTGCCACTGCGGGACACCTTTATAACCGGTGACCCTTTCCAGTAAAGGGTATCAATACTATCCTGCAGTTTATTTGTTTTGCCGAGATGATTTTTTATGCGTATGGCCCTGAATGCAGTGGTTTTCCCCGGATCCGGCGCCTTGCAGATATAAAGGGAGGCCAGGGCTGCAGCGTATTCTGACTGTTCACTGAAATCAGCAACATCACCCAGGGTTATCCCTGAACCCTCGACGGTGACAGCTGGCTTGAAAATTATTTCCAGCGAGTGGGCGAAAGACGGTGTGAGAATGCCGATGAGCAGTATCAGAAACAGTTTATACATAAATACACCTGCATCGAATCAGACAAGATTATTCGTTGTCTGCATCATTTCATCAGAGGTCTGGATGGCTTTTGAATTAATTTCGTATGCTCTCTGGGTTGTGATCATACTGGCCATTTCTTCAACAATATTGACGTTGGAGCCTTCAAGATAATTCTGGAGCAGGGTGCCATACCCATTGTCTCCAGGTGTTCCTACGATAGCTGTACCGGAAGAGGCCGACTCCTCAAAAAGGTTCTGGCCGATGGCCTGCAGACCGGAGGTATTGGTGAATGTTGCAAGCTGGATGGTACCAATTTCGGTAGCATCGGTATTTTCACCAATGGTTGCACTGACAATACCGGTTTCACCGATACTCACATTTTTGTAGCCATTGGGGATGGTGATAGCCGGCAGGACAAGATAGCCGTCGGAATTGGTTAACCGGCCGTTGCTGTCAATTTTCAGCGCACCGGCCCTGGTGTATACGGTATTTCCGTTTGGGTGTTGTACCTGTAAAAAACCTTCGCCCTCGATGGCTATGTCAAGTTCGTTTTCAGTAAGGATCAGATCTCCCTGGGTAAACACCTTGGTTACGGCTGCCGGTTTTACTCCCAGGCCGACCATAACTCCGGTGGGAGATTCCGTGTCCGGAGAGGACTGACTTCCTGGAATCTTCATCGTCTGGTAGAGAAGATCCTGGAAATCTGCCTTGCTCTTTTTAAAACCGGTGGTACTGACATTCGCAAGATTATTGGCGATAACATCAATGTTCAGCTGTTGGGAGTGCATCCCGGTAGTGCCTGTCCAGAGTGATCTGATCATTTGTAATCCTGTTGGTTGTGAGTCATTTTCAGGTATTTCATCTGCTGGAGGCATGGTTTGCAAAACCTGATGCAACTGAAAACAGCAGATATGTATATTTTTGGGTTATTAGCCTAATGTTCCCAGGTCTTCCTGTTTTTCTGCAATTTTTGAATAACTCTCAATGACTTTGTGGCAGGTCTCAAAGGCCCTGTAACTGTCTATCATTCTGGTCATCTCCTCCGCCATATTTACATTGGAGAGTTCCTGGCTCCCCTGAATGAGTCGTGTGTTTTGAGCTGGTTGCTCGACAGCTTGCGGGTGGGCGGAAAACGCCGTGTCGGATTCTCGTCTGAGCTGGCTTTCATCCTCAAAGGCAACCACTGCGATTTTGCCGACCAGAAGCCTTGCCCCGTTTTCCCCCATGGTATAGACGCTTCCGTCATCGCCGATTGCAACCTTGTCCCTGTTGGTGTTCGGGATGGTTATCTCCCGGTTACTCTCGTCAAGTATCGCTCGTCCGCTGCTGGTTCGCAGAATGCCGTCCTGATCAACAGCAAAATCGCCTCTTCTGGTGTACAAGGGGCTTTGGGGGCCTTGAATCTTGAAAAATCCATTGCCGCTGATCGCAACATCAAGCGGGTCATCAGTCTGCCGGAAAGCACCTTCTGCAAAATTTGTGAAATTTTTGTTAATCCGGTTGTAATTCATACCTCCGGCATCATTGGTCTGCTGCTGGCCGCGAAGGATGGATTCGAAGCTGACACGGGATTTCTTGTACCCACTGGTGTTGACGTTTGCCAGATTGTTACTGATATTGGCTATGGCTTGCTGCCTTGAAATTGCCCCGGCCAGGGCTGTATATTTTCCTGAAGTCATAATAAAAAATTCCCGGGTTATCTTTTTTTTAAACCGCCTCTACTTCCTATCGGAATATATTAGATTTTCCTTCAGTGTTAATTTACTGTTTTCAATCCTGGGTTGCAGGTATCGCTTAATTTGCTTAACCGTAGTATCTGTTCGACCTCAAGGGCAGAAACCGAGGCCATGGATGCTATATCTTCCTTGGTCATTCCCTTGGAGACCAGGGTCCTGATAAGGCTGTATTTCTCTGTAACTCCTGATCTCTGGGGTGCCGAGGCGAGACAGGTTCTCGCTGGCGCAAGGCGTGGAACCTGCAGTTTGGTCGTTATTTCTGCCGTATCCAGATCCTTGTCGAAGATGTTTTTTTGCTGCAGCTGCTTTTGATAGAGCTCTACCATCGTCTTTTTGTTTTGTAATTCTCCCTCAAGCCGTGCAACCCTGGCTGTGAGACTCTTGTTTCTTTTTATCAATAAAATTGTCTGTACTATCGAGACGGTGCAGAGCAGTATGGGGAGCGCAACTACAAGTTTACTGGTCATCTTTTTGTCCTGTTCATTTGTTTTAATGAACCTTGCAAAATATAAGCCAGAATGTATGAATCAGGATTTTGACGATTGCCTGTCCCGATTGCTGACGGGTATAATGCCCTGGCAGGGGATTTTGATCAGCGGAGCCTTGACTGCAGTTTGACTTTTAGCTTGATAAGTGCCTGGCTGTGAAGTTGTGAGACACGTCCCTCGGAGAGTTCAAGGACTTCTGCTATCTCTTTTTGTGAAAGTTCTTCGTAATAGTAGAGCGAAATGACCAGCCGCTCCTTTTCTGATAATAACTCGAGGACTTCTGCTATTTTTCCGGTTAATTCAAGGGATTCAATACGGAATCCGGGGGCGGCGTCAGGGCGGTGATCGGCTATTGATTCAAGAAAATTTCTCCCTTCCTCCGTGCTGTCCAACGTTTCGTTAAGGCTGACACAGCCCAGATGACTGACTTCGGCAAGCAAAGACCGATAGGCTTCCAGGGAAAGTTCCATAGCCTGCGCTACTTCGTGATCTTCCGGGTCACGGCCAAGCTGCAGTTCAAGCTCGGCAATGGTCTTGAAGATGCGGTTCTGTTTGTCCCTGAGCGATCTTGAGAACCAGTCCAGTTTTCTCATTTCATCGAGTATGGCACCACGAATCCGGTATTCGGCAAAGGTCTTGAACATGATATTCTTGGATGGATCATACTTGTTGGCTGCATCCAGCAGGCCAAGCATGCCTGCACTTTTCATGTCGTCACGGTTCATAAAACTCGGAACCTGGGTGACCATACGTCCCACCAGAATATCCACAAGATACAGATGGTCCTGGATTGTTTTCGTTTTATCGTCGGGAGGAACCAGCTGATTGTATAACATTGTCGTTATCCTCTCAGGTTAAGCAGTTTTTTCCAGAAAAATTGCAGGTTGCCCTTTGGTGTTGTCTGGGACGGTTCAAGGCATATCCTGCTTGCCAGCTCCCTGAAGGAGCTGGTTATCCGCAGGTGGGGATACAGTTCGCTGATGACCTTCTGTTTTCTGATGGCCTCGTTCATTTGTCTGTCTTCAGGTACAGAGCCCAGAAAGTCGATGGAGATGTCCAGGTATTTGTTGGCAACCATGGTAAGTTTGCGATAGACATCCAGGGCATCATTTTCATTCTGGCTTTGATTGACAATCAGGTTAAATCTTTTCTCGTGATATTGTGTAGAGAGCAGCTTCATCAAGGCATACGCATCGGTTATTGCCGTTGGTTCCGGGGTTGTTACGACCAGTATATCATGAGCGGCGGTGTTAAAATAGGTAACGTTTTCCGATATGCCTGCCTCGGTGTCAATAAGTACATAGTCAAAATGACTATGTATGGAGTCAAGGCCGTCGAGAAGTTTCATTTTTTGCTGCCCGTTCAGACGGGTAAAGCTCTGGATGCCGGAACCCGCAGGAAGTATCCTTATCCCCAGGGGTCCTTCTACCATGACCTCGTCAAGTTCTTTTTCTCCGGAGAAAAAATGGTTCAGATTATATTTGGGGGAGAGGCCGAATACCACGTCCACATTTGCAAGGCCAAGGTCAGCATCAAGGATCAAAACCCTTTTATTCATGGAAGCGAGCATGTAGGCAAGGTTCGCAACCACGGCTGTTTTGCCGACCCCGCCCTTGCCGCTGGTAATTGCGTAGACATTGGTTGTCTGACGATCTTCATCGTGGTGTATCTCCGGTTGGCCCATGTTCAGATTCCTCAGTGTGTCCGCCTGGTCACCTATGGTGCTGGACAATTTACTCATGTGATGCTCCGTCAACTTGATCGATTATTAACTCGGCGACTTTCCTGGGAGTAAGTTCTACCAGATCTTCAGGTACTCTCTGGCCGTTGGTTATATATGATAGAGGCGTTGGGTTTTGTAACTGAGTGTTCAGGAGGATTCCCAGATTGGAACACTCGTCAATTTTGGTGAAAACAGTGTTGTTGAAATCCAGCGGTTGAAAGCGGTTGATGATTTCACGCAGCTCGCTTTCCCTGGTGGCTGCGGAAAGAACGAGATGGCAGTCTATACCAAGTTCCGGGGTAAAGTAGTTTGCCAGCTCATCTATCTGTAGATTGTCCCTTGGTGAGCGTCCTGCCGTATCAATCAGTAGTAACTGTTTGTCGCTGTGTCTTGTCAGTGCCTCCTGTAGCTGCGCCGGAGTGATGACCACATCCACCGGAACATTCATTATGTCCCCATATATTTTCAGCTGCTCAACTGCGGCAATCCTGTAGGTGTCCACGGTTATAAGTGCAACAGAGTTTGCATGGTATTTACTGATAAAGGAGGCACATATCTTGGCAATTGTTGTCGTTTTGCCAACTCCTGTCGGGCCTGCCAAGGCGATTCTGTGCTGTTTTTGCTGATCGGAAAAATCCGGAGGAGCAACTTCGATCAGAGTTTCAATGGTTTCCGTAATTGTCTGTCTGACCAATGCGTTGTTTACCAGTTCTTCCGGGGTAAGACTCTGGCGCAGGAAGTCTCCAAGGATACGGGTTGTTTCCACATCTATTCCTTTTTGGGCAAGAAAGGAAAGTATGAAGTCACCTTTAAGATTACTTTTCGCGGGGGAAACCGTACTGTTAAACATTGTAAGCTGACGCTGTGCCTGCTGTGTGCTGACGTTTTTTTGCCCAGACGTTTCCTGACTGGAGAGTAAATCCTCTATTTTCCCTGACAGTCCGGTCACAATGCTTTTGAGTTCGCGAACTTCCTGTTCCAGTGTATCATTGTGTTTTTCTGTTTCGGTTCTGCCTTGTTTGTCTGGCTGGACAGTTGATTCCTTAGCGTAATTACTATGTGGCTGGACATAGTTTTCAGGATCATCATTAACAACATGACTGAAACCAGAGCCGGATGTGTGCCTTGACTGAGGTTCTGCCGGATGCCCTGCGGTAAAAAAGGATCTTTTGTTTTTGGTTATAAACTTCTGAGCCGGAGAGTGGGGGGGGCTCGCTGCTGGCGGATTGTCATCTATTGCTGCAGTAATTTCGAGCATGGATTTTCCCATGACACCAAGTTTGCCGTTTTTTACTGTTCTGGTAGAAAGAATCAGAGCGTCCGGGCCCAATTCCTCCTTTATTTTTTTCAGACCAGAGGCCATATCGGTTGATTCAAAAACTCTAACTTGCATCCAGGGTCACCGTACCAAGAGATCTGATGTGTAAATTCGGGCTTACCTCGTTATGTGACAATATGGTAACCGCAGGGTAATAGCGCTCTGTCAGACTACGAACATAGGGTCTGATTTGCGGTGCAGCCAGGATGGCCGGCCTGCTGTTGCTGTCAAAAAGAGGGATGGCCTGACCAATAGAGTCGAGAATTCTTTGCGCTATTGTTGGATCCAGGGCAAGATAACTGCCTGTCTCCTTATGCTGTACCGAATTCCTGATGGCCTCTTCCACCGGATGTGCCAGGGTTATGACTGGAATGGTTCCGTCAATGGCAAGCCCATTGCTTATTGAGCGCGAAAGCGCATGACGAACGTATTCGGTCAGTATATCTGTATCCTGGGTTTTAGACGCCCAGTCTGCCATGGTCTCCAGGATGGTTCGCAAGTCCCGTATGGAAACACCTTCCTTGAGCAGATTCTGCAGAACCCGCATAATACTGCCTGTGGAAAGAATGCCGGGAACCAGCTCCTCAACCAGTTTCGGGTAGGTTTTGGCAAGATTATCAAGAAGTTCCTGAACCTCCTGGCGTCCAATAAGCTCGTGGGCGTGCTGTTTGATAACCTCGCTGATATGTGTTGCCATAACTGTTGTTGCGTCAACAACGGTGTAGCCGGCAATCTGGGCACGATCCCTTTTGTCTGCTGAAATCCATATCGCGGGAAGCCCAAAGGCTGGTTCTGTAGTCGGGATGCCCTTGATGGTCTCTGTGACCATACCCGGATCCATTGCCATAAAATGTCCGGGAATAATCTCGGACTCGGCAACGCGGACTCCCTTAAGGGAAAAGGCGTACTGGTTCGGACTAAGCTGCAGGTTATCCCGGATATGGACTGGAGGCACAATGAAGCCGTTGTTGATGGCAAACTGCTTTCTGATGGACTGGATTCTGTTGAGCAGTTCCCCATCCTGGGATGCATCAACGTAGGGGATAAGGCCGTACCCAACTTCCAGTTGCAGCAAGTCCACAAGAAGCATCTCTTCGTAGTTTTCTTCCTGCCTGGCCGGCGTTTCTTCTGTGGCGACCGCAGGCATTTCCTGCTGCCGCCCTTGTTCAAGCTGCCTGCTTTTGTCGATCTGGTAGGCAAGGGCTGCGATGGAAGCCGAGAGAATAAGAAACGGGAAAAATGGCAGCCCCGGGATAAAGGCAAAGATGATAAGAATGCCGGAGACGACCCAGAGGGCAACTGCATTGGCAGAAAATTGTTTTTTCAGATCGCTGCCAAAATCCTTATCGCCAGTGGAACGGGTGACAAGGAGACCGGCCGCGGTGGAAATTATAAGGGCGGGGATCTGGCCAACAAGTCCGTCACCGACAGTTAAAATGGTGTAGTTGGCAGCGGCTTCGGCCATGGGCATCCCCTTTTGCGCTACACCAATGATGAAGCCGGCACCTATGTTAATAAGGGTGATGATGATACCAGCAATAGCATCACCCTTAACAAATTTTGAGGCACCATCCATGGCACCATGGAAGGCCGATTCGCTGGCTATTTCCTCGCGTCTTCTGCGGGCCTCATCTTCGTTGATCAATCCGGCGTTCAGGTCGGCATCAATGGCCATTTGCTTGCCGGGCATTGCGTCCAGGGTAAAGCGGGCAGCAACTTCAGCGACCCGACCGGCACCCTTGGTAATTACCATGAAATTAATGAGTACCAGAATCGCGAAAATTACAATTCCAACAACGTAATTACCGCCAACGACAAACTGGCCAAACGACTGGATTACATTGCCTGCCGCAGCCGGACCTTCATCTCCGTGAAGCAGGATAAGACGGGTTGATGCGACATTGAGCGAGAGCCTGAAGAGGGTGGTTGTTAATAATATTGAGGGAAAGATGGAAAAATCAACAGCTTTAACCGTATAGATACTGATGATCAGAATAAGCAGCGCCACGGTTATGTTGGTTGCAAGAAAAAGATCAAGAACAAGTGAAGGCAAGGGGATGATCATGATCATCAGGATAGAAACCAGGCCGCCTGCCGCCAGCACATCACTGCGGCCAAGAAGCTCTTTTAGCTGAATCTCACGAAATGAATGTTGAATTTGTTCCAGTTCCATTATCTGTTTTTGCCTTTAATCGAGTATACGTATGCCAAAATTTCGGCAACTGCCTTGAAAAGCTCTTCTGGAATATGATTTCCTATGTCTATTTTAAGCAAAAAACGTGCCACTGGTGGGTTTTCGACGATTGGCACATTGTTTTCCCTGGCTATTTCCCGTATCTTCATGGCGACAAGATCAGTTCCCTTGGCCAGAATGATTGGTGCATCCATTTCGTCGGCATCATATTTTATGGCAACAGAGACATGGGTCGGGTTGGTCACAATGACATCGGCCTGAGGAACATCACTCATCATCCTTTTTCTTGCCATTTCCTGTTGAATTGCTCGGATTTGGGCCTTTATGTGCGGATCCCCTTCGCTTTCCTTGAATTCTTCCTTCAGCTCCTGTTTGGTCATTTTCATCTTTTCCTCCATCTCGTATTTGACAAACACGAAGTCAAGAAAGGCTATAAAAATGAGAATTGCACAGATTTTGGCGAAGACGACAAGGGCTGTCCTGGCAATATAGGCGATTGTTGTTCCAATGCTGGTATCAACGAGAACAAGGGCTTCCTCAAAATTATTGAATATCGTGGAATAGCCCACATAGCCAACAAGCAGTACCTTGAGAAGAGATTTAACAACTTCAATAAGAGATTTTTTTGAAAAGAATCGTGCTACCCCGGTAACAGGGTTTAATTTATTGAAATCAGGGGTTAATGGTTGAGTGGTAAGCAGCCAGCCAATCTGGAAGAATGTGGAGAAAAAGCCAATCAGTATGACCAGAAGAAAGAGGGGTGCCAGCATAAGAGCCGATTTTTTCGAAATAAAAAACGCCAGATTGACAATGGATGAGGAGGTTATGGTAAATTCTCCTGCGGATTGCCAGAGGGCCAATACCATCCCTGTCAATTTTTTCCAGAAAAAAGGCAGATAAAAGGTCCAGAACAGCACAACAATTGTAAAAAGGGCTGCTGTCTGTACCTCCTTGCTTTGAGCGACCTGACCTTTTTTTCTGAAATCCTTTCGTCTTTTTGCTGAGGGGGCTTCAGTCTTTTCGCCGCCTGATGGGTTTTCTTCGGCCATATCATGTACATAGACAAATTTTACAGAGTAACTTTAGATGCAAGATGTACTCCATGAACAGGAAGTACGGTAGCTTTACCCGAATTTATCATGAGTTTTTTTTGTTTTATATTCAACTATATGATTTAATTAAGAATTTTAAAAATTCTTAAAAGACAGTCTGTTTTTCACAAGGAGAAACAAAAAAACTCCCCCAGGGGTGGGCGATTTTTCCGCAAGCCTTCGTTACAAGGCGCTCCGTGTAGTTTATTACTACGAAGCGCCTTGTGCCCTGGCCTGCGAAAAACTTTGCCCATGACAAATCCGGGCTATAGGCGGATTACAGGGCCAAATGGTGTAACAGGGTGAAAATTCGCTCGGGCAGACTGTCAAATTCATGTCTTACCAGAATACTGACCAGACTCAGAGTCAAAGCAATGACAATAAATGCGGTGCCAATATTGACAGGAAAGGAGAGCAGGAACACGTTAAGCTGGGGAAAAACCCTGGCAAGAATACCCAGTACAAGGCTTGAGAGCAGGAGAATCGCCAGAACAGGGGCGCTGAACTGAACACCAAGGACAAACATGTGGGATGCCAGTGTCATAAGATAGGGGACAGCTTCTCCCTCAAGGTTAAATTTCCCTGGCGGGAGGATCTCGTATGAGAGGGCTGCGGCCTTGATGAAGAGATGGTGTCCATCTATGGCCAGAAAAATGAGAATGGTGAAAATATTCTGGAATTGGGAGATAAGAGCCACCTGTCTCTCATTT
>PDWI01001807.1_pt1 | contig 33319 bp, 25 predicted proteins | sample 1430891 | NCBI WGS metagenome assembly PDWI01 (sample SAMN01162508, study PRJNA174530) | Oral metagenome, whole genome shotgun sequencing project. | biome: Marine environment; feature: Marine mammal; material: Swab sample of the gingival sulcus; isolation source: swab sample of gingival sulcus... | reverse complement strand
AACATCAGACACAACCGCACAAGGCGTTAAAATTTATCGTTTTGCACAAACAAATGCAATGCTTTACGGTGGCGAGGCTTGTGTACATTTTCACCCTGAGTATTTACCTTGGTTACATATAAAAGGAGTTTATTCATCGGTTATTGGTAAGCAGGAAAATAACGATTACTTACCTTTTATCCCTGCACAAAAATTTCGATATGAAGTTAGTGCGAAGTATGATAAAATTGGATTTTTAAAAAATCCTGTGGTGAAACTTTCGGCTCTAACTGCATTAAAACAAAATAATCCATCTCCTTTTGAGCAATCAACAGACGGTTATACTCTTGTAAATTTTAGTATTTACACAGATTTTCAGATAGCTAAGCAAACGTTAAATTTTGGTATATCTATTAATAATATTTTTGACAAACAATATTTTGACCATTTATCAACTTTAAAACCATTGAATTACTATAATCAAGGGCGAAATATTAGCGTGTCTTTGAATTTGCCATTAAAGATTAAGTAAATATGCCATAATATAGAGCTGTGAAAATTTTATTTTTAACAGCTCTATACGATAGTAAAAGTGTGTAGTTACTTATTGGAATTTCGCTTTTTGCTTTCTGCTTTAAATAATGTAAGGTTTAACCAAAGTCGGAGCGATACCTGTTTTCATAGCCTCGTTAAATAGAGAGTTGATAGCTTTTTCGCCCAATTCGCCAATATCCAAAGAGTATTTATTAACGTAAAGATCTATGTGCTTTTTCATTACGTCAAAATTCATCTCCTGTGCATTTTCCCTTATGAATTGCATACCCGAGTTGGGATTTTTATAAGCATATTCCATGCTTCTGCGAATAACTCGATTCACTTTTTGCTTTGTCGCATCATCAAAATCACGCCTTATCACTATGCCTCCCAGCGGAATGGGTAGGTTAGTTTTTTCCTCCCAGAACTCGCCCATGTCGGCAACTTTGTGCAATCCTCGGTCGCTATATGTAAACCTTGATTCGTGGATAATCAATCCGTAGTCCACTTTGCCGTCTATCACGGCTTGCTCAATGTCTGAGAAAAGCATTATTTGCTTGTTCTTAGCATTGGGATATGCCATTGAAAATAAGAGATTTGCAGTTGTATGCAGTCCGGGTATTGCGATGCTTGCCGTGTTTATGTCCGGATAATTTTCTTTTTTCAGAGATATTAATAAAGGCCCGTTTTTTTCGCCCAATGCACTTCCCGAACGTAGAAATTGGTAGTATTTGCTAACATAAAGATATGCGTGGTAGCTTAGCTTTGTGATGTCGGGTATTGCTTTTGAAGCAGCAATGTTTAGTTCCTCTACATCAGCTAATTGCAGGTTAAAAGTTAGTCCTTCGGTGTCGATTTTGCCATGCACTAAGGCATCAAATATAAAGGTGTCGTTTGGACAGGGCGAGAATGCTAAAGATAGTTTCATTTGGTAATTTGTTTGGAGATTTCTATAAGTAAATTAATTATTTCTGTTGCAAGATGTTCCAGAGCCAAGTTAATATTCCACTCTTGTAAAGAACGTCTTTTTATGATGTTTGATACAGAGCGTATTTGTCTGTATTTTAATGATTTAAGTTCACAAATATAAGCAAAAACTGCCCCTTCCATACTTTCAATATCGGGGCTGAATTTTTCTATGCGTTCCTTGATTTGCTTGTCTCTGCCTGAGGTGCTGTTTACGGTTATGGCTTTTACTTGCCTAACATATTTATAAGGTGTCAATGATGTATTTTTTATAATGCCTTTTTCAAAAGGAAAAGTATCGGCATCAACAAAATCGGTAGAAAAAATGCTTTGTGATTTAGTATCATGAGTAATTTCCAAGTCGGCAAAACAATCGCTAACAACCTCAACCACATCGCCTAAGCCGGCAACATTGGCATTGAAACTGCCACATATTCCGGTATTTATGTATAGGTCGGCTTTGTCATTTTTTTGCAAATATTCCATAAAATTAAACATAAAAAATGGTATGGAAACTCCGCTGACAAAAAAATCAACCTTCAAATTAGGAATATCGATTTCGTCTAACTTCTTTTTTATCAAAAAACACTCATTTTCGGTTGCCGAAACAATCACTATTTTCATATTGCTGAAAAAATATAAAATAAACTATATATTATTTGTTTAAAACATTACATTTGCAAAAAAAATAAAATTTGTAATCATTCAAACAAATTATTATGGATATTATTAAACCCGGAACGGGAATAAATAAAAATTTCGGATACGTCCGCACTGATTCTTGGGATACGGATACTACTCTGAAAATAGAAGATAACGTAAAGGAAATCATAGAGTTAATAGGCGAAGACACCAATCGAGAAGGTATACAAAAAACACCCTTGCGTGTTGCAAAAGCCTATCAATTTATAATGCAAGGCTACAACACCAATCCGGAAGAAATAATAAAAAGTGCTTTATTTAAAGAAAATTATAATGAAATGGTACTTGTAAAAGACATTGAGTTATACTCTATGTGCGAGCATCATCTTTTGCCGTTTTTCGGGAAGGCACATGTGGCGTATATTCCCGACGGCACTATCACCGGTTTGAGCAAACTTGCCCGAGTGGTTGATGCCTATGCCAGACGCATGCAAGTACAAGAACGCTTGACAATGCAAATCACTGATTGTATTAATAACACCCTAAAACCCAAGGGAGTAGCCGTGGTTATAGAAGCCAGACACCTGTGTATGCAAATGCGAGGCGTGCAAAAACAAAACTCCGTAACTACCACATCGGCATTCAAGGGAGTATTTAAACAACCTGCTACAAGACAAGAGTTTATAAACCTTATAACCGATAAACATTAAAAAAAATAACATCTTTTTTATAAAATTACGACTATCAAATAAATCTTTGATAATAAGAATATTATAAAAATAAATGTAAAAAAAAGATTGCACAGCCAATACCATGGCTTTTATCTAAAATTTGGATAGTTAAATATAATTTGTAAATTTGCAATTTCAAAGGGGTAAAATTGTATGGAAAATAATCGTGATTTTACCGACAAATAACTTATTATGGACAAACGTAAACATAAATATAATTTAAGATTAGACCCTGATAATCTGGGCTTTGTAGAAATTAAACCTAAAATTAACGAAGTATTATTTAAAAGAGTCTTACCTCGATTTATAACATCATTATTGTTTGGAATATTTATTTTCATATTGGTAAGTCCACACATAATATCCCCGGCAGAAAAACGTCAAAAAGAAAAGATAGAAAACTTACGCTATCAATACAAATTACTTAATAAAGACCTCGAAGCCACCTCTTTAATATTAGACGAACTCCAAAAAAGAGACGACAATTTATACCGAATGATATACGGCATGCCACCTTTGCCGGAATCGAAACGCTTAGGCGGTATCGGTGGTTCTGAGAAATATAATGAGCTGAAAAACTTTAGTTTCGGTGAAAATATTCTTGAAATCAAAAGCAAAGCTGAGCGAAATATGAAAAGAATGCTCGGACAATCTGCATCATATAAAGAACTCCTCAAATTAGTAAAAGACAAGGAAAATATGGTAGCCCATATTCCTGCAATTCAACCAATATTACCCAAAGATTTAACCCGCTTCGGCTCACCTTTCGGAATGAGAATGCACCCGATACTCGGCTATGCAAGAATGCATTACGGAGTGGATTTAACAGCCCCCACAGGTACACCTATATATGCACCCGGCGACGGCGTTGTATTCAGAAGTGGTTGGTCAAACGGCTTCGGCAAGCACGTACGCATCGACCACGGATACGGATATGTAACCGTATACGGACACATGTCTAAACTAAAAGTGCGACCGGGACAAAAAGTAAAACGAGGAGACATAATCGGAGAAGTTGGAAGCACAGGACTATCAACATCGCCACATCTTCACTACGAAGTAAGAGTAAACGGACAATGGGTAAATCCCGTAAACTTTTATTACGATGATTTAAGCGATGATGACTTAGATAAAATGATAAATTCTGCCGACGCAAACACCCACGTATTCGAATAAGAATGAAAGCATTAGATAAATTCAAAACTTTTCACTTTTTAAAAGGTGGAAAGTTTTTTTTGTATATAACTTTGATGTTTTTAATATCCGCTTGTCAAAAAGAGGAAGCGAAAATTACAGTTGTTGATTTCGATAAAACCAATATATACCCTGAAATAAATCAAAAACTTTACCCTATAATCCCAACCTTTTTGGGTAACTTTACTCGTAATTATTACGGCAATGAAGCACCCGATAAACTCGAATTAATCGGCAAATTATTTTTGGGCGTAAACACCACCAAAGTAGGAAGCAAAGAATTAAAATGGGGTGGAGCAGGGTGGACAGGGCAACCATTGCTCTTTCTTGAAGACACAATCCTTTATATAGTGCAAGGGACTTATAGTCATCGACTTATGAAAATAAAGGCTGATGGTCTCAGCTTGAAATGGGCTTATGATTTTGAAGATATGATAAAAGGAACAGGCACTTTTTATCACAAAGTCGGCACAAATTTAAACATGATAATACAAGGTGCAAGGCTCGGGAAGACTAAAAATCTTCGCTCCAAAGTAGTGCCATCTTACAGAGCAATAGACTTTTACACAGGAAAAAATCTCTGGAAATTAAACAGCCGAAAAACAGCATCTTACTCGCGAGATGTTGATGGCTCTACATTAATTTTGAATGACACGGCTTATATCGGGTTGGAAAATGGGATTTTTACGGTTTATAATCCTGACCCCGACAGTGCCGAGATTACAGACAATATCTTGCAACCTGAAATTTTTGAAGAACACTACCTCTATTATGAGGCTGACAGACAGAAACATAGGGGCAATTTAGTGACTGAATCGTCGCCTTCCGTACTCAATAATCACATTTATATATCATCGGGTTCGGGGCATATCTGGGGCTATAATTTGAAAACCAGAAAGATAGATTTTGACTTTAAAACAGGCTCTGACATCGACGGAAGCCCTGTTGTAACAGATGACGGTTGCATAATTGTTGCGATAGAAAAAGAGTACATCAAAGGGCAGGGTGGGGTGTTTAAAATCGACCCTACTAAGCCGGCGGATTCTTGTGTGGTTTGGTTTTTTCCTGTGGAAAACAAAAAATTTGCTTCGTGGCAGGGTGGCGTAATCGGCTCGGCAACAGTTAATGATCATTACATAAAAGCCGGCAGTGCCATGCCAAATCTGTGTGCCTTTTCGGCTATTGACGGAAACTTATATGTAGTGAAATCCAAGGAGTTATCAGGCAATTTTGCTTGGGGACCCAATTTAAAACATCGCTATCCCACGCCCAAGTTGGCGTATAAATATTATATATCTAACAGCATCTCAACTCCTGTGTTTGTCGGCAACAAAATTGTGGCAGCATCTTATGACGGCATTCACTTATTTAGCTTCGACGATAAATTGAACTTCAAGATGTTGGCTCATTATCAAACTAATAGCACGGAAGCGACACCGTCGGTCTTTAACAGAAAAATATTTATCGCCTCAAAGGACGGACACCTTTATATATTAGGCGAGAAGGGTAAACCGATAAATCCCAATTCGCAAGAAGTTGCCGAAATGCAAAATTTCCCCATGCGAAATATCTATTATTACATGCGAAAAAGTTTGGCAAAGCAAGATTTATAAAAAAACCGTGCAATTTTCCATTAAAAAACTACACGGTTTAGGGTATGTTAAACTAAACTATTTCAATGATGCAATTTGTTTTTCCAAAGCAACTATTTTAGCTTCTGCATCGGCTTGTTTTTCGCGTTCTTTTTCCACTACTTGGGCGGGGGCGTTGTTGGTAAATCTTTCATTGTTCAACTTTTTCATCACGCTGTTTAAGAAGCCTTTGTAGTAGGCGAGTTCTTTTTGCAATTTGTCTAATTCCTCTTGCAAATCCACCATGTCGCCGAGTGGCAAGAAATATTCTTGCTGTTTTATTATTATTTGGATTGCCGATTTTTCGGCTTCGGCTACCTCTTTTATTTCAGAAACTGCACCCAAGCGTTTTATTATTGCATCAAAATAATTGTCGTTTGAGGCATTTGTTTTTCTGAATAAATCAAGTTTTTGCTTCATCGGAATACCTTTGCTGTTGCGTATTCTTCTTAATTCTGAGATTAGTGAAGTTGCTCTATCAAAGGCATCTGTGAGTTTTTCGTCATAAGGTTTGGCGGTTGGCATTTGGGTTTTCATTATGCTTTCGCCGTCTTTGCGTTCTTGTAGGCTGTGCCAAATTTCTTCGGTTATGAATGGCATTATGGGGTGCAGAAGTTGCAACATTTTTTCTAAGTTGGCTTGTGCAGTTAGGTAGCTTTCTTTGTCGATGCCTTTGCCGTAGTCGGGTTTTAAGGCTTCGAGAAACCATGCCGAGAAATCGTCTTTAAACAAGCGATAGATAATCATCAATGCTTCCGAAATGCGATATTCGTCAAATGCTTTTTCTACTAATGTTAGCTCTTTATTGAATTGATTATCAAACCATTCAATGGCTTTCTTGGCATATTCGGGTTGAGTGGCTGAGTCATCTATTTCCCATGATTTTATTAGTCGGAAGGTGTTCCAAACTTTATTGCTGAAATTGCGACCTTGCTCGGGCAAGCTGTCTTCATAAAGCAAGTCGCCACCGGCTACCGAGCAAAGCATCATGCCTACGCGTACGCCGTCGGCACCGTATTTGGCAATCATGTTGAGCGGGTCGGGAGAGTTGCCAAGTTGTTTTGACATTTTTCGCCCCAGTTCGTCTCGCACCATGCCCGTGAAATATACATCGTTGAATGGCTTTTGGTTGCGGTATTCAAAACCTGCAAAAATCATTCTTGCCACCCAGAAGAATATGATGTCGTGTCCTGTTACAAGGACGTTGCCGGGATAGTAATATTGAATGTCTTTATTGTCGGGATTGCGGATTCCGTCGAAAACGCTTATCGGCCATAGCCACGACGAGAACCATGTATCTAAAACGTCGGGGTCTTGTCGCAGGTCGGCGGTTGTTAGATTTGGATTGTTGGTTTGTGCTTTTGCTTTTTCAAGAGCCAAGTCAATGTTTTCAGCCACCACATACTCGTTGGTTGAGTTGATATAATACGCCGGTATGCGATGCCCCCACCAAAGTTGGCGAGAGATGTTCCAATCGCGGATGTTTTCAGTCCAATGTTTGTATGTGTTTTTAAATCTTTTGGGTGAAAAAACAATATCGTCTTCCGCCACAGCTTTGATGGCAGGTTTCACGAGTTCGTCCATTTTCAAGAACCATTGCATTGATAGTTTTGGCTCTATCGGCACGTTGGTTCGTTGCGAATATCCCACGCGGTTGGTGTAATCTTCTATTTTATTAAGGTGTCCCTCTTGCTTCAAGGTTTCCACAATTTCTTTGCGAACTACAAAGCGGTCTTTGCCCACAAACATTTGTGCTTTTTCGTTTAATGTGCCGTCATCGTTGAAGATTTCATATACTTCAAGATTGTGTTTGTTGCCGAGCATGTAGTCGTTTTCATCATGAGCCGGAGTTACTTTTAATGCTCCTGTTCCAAATTCAATGTCTATGTAGTCGTCGGTTATTATTGGTACTTCTCTGTTAATGAGAGGGATAATGACAGTTTTGCCGTGCAGATGTTTGTAACGTTCATCTTCGGGATGAAGGCATACTGCGGAGTCGCCGAGTATTGTCTCAGGGCGAGTTGTGGCTATTGTGAGGGTTTCGTCGGAATCTTTTATTTTATAATTTACGTAGTACAGTTTCGATTGCTCGTCTTTATATTCTACTTCTTCATCGGAAATTGCAGTCTTGGCTTCCGGATCCCAGTTTATCATTCTTACACCGCGATATATAAGTCCTTTTTCGTGAAGGTCAATAAAAACCTTTATCACGCTTTCGTACATATCGGGGTCTAATGTGAATTTTGTGCGATTCCAATCGCAAGAAGCACCGAGTTTTTTAAGTTGTTCTAAAATAATTCCGCCGTGTTCATGAGTCCAATCCCATGCGTGTTTCATAAATTCGTCTCTTCCGATAGCATCTTTTGAGATGCCTTTTTCTTTAAGGCGATTTACCACTTTGGCTTCGGTGGCTATTGATGCGTGGTCAGTACCCGGTACCCAGCAAGCATTTTTGCCTTGCATTCTTGCACGCCTAATCATAATATCTTGAATTGTGTTATTCATGATATGCCCCATGTGCAGTACGCCTGTTACGTTGGGCGGCGGTATTACTATGGTGTAGGGTTCTCTTTCGTCGGGTTCTGATTTGAATAATTCGTTATCTAACCAATATTGATACCATTTTTGTTCTGTATCTGTTGGATTATAATGTTTGGATTTTTGGCTCATAGATTAATATTATAAGAATTTGTTTTGCAAAAGTAGCAAGGAATTAATTTTTTTTCAACTATTTATTTTCACTATTCAATAAATTCTCCATAAATTTACGCTATTTTTTAATATAAAACATAAAGTATGAAAAAAATTACCTTATTATTTGTCTATTTAATGTTGTTTGGTTTTGGGTTAAATGCTCAAAATAAGCAACTTAGTATACAAGATGCCGTTGTTGGACAATGGCGAGACCTTTACCCCAAACATTTGATGGGTTTACAGCCTTACGGCGAAAATGATTTCACTTATGTGGAAGATTATTCAAAAGTCTATAAAATTGACGGTAAAACCGGCGAAGCCGAATTATTATTTACGTTGAAGGATTTTAATGAAATTATAAAAAAATCCGGTAAAGTTAAGACACCTTATAATTATTTCCCTTATTGGAGTTATAGTTGGACTTCCGACGGACTTTTGCAACTTGCCGATGACAGTTACAGATTGTTTGACATCAAAAACAAAAAAGAACTCGTAAATATTTCAAACGATTTGCCTTATGCAAATATGACGGTTGCTCCCTCAAACAAAATGATTGCTGCAACTATGAATGATAAATTTTTCATCAATGATGGAAATAAAAATATAACTATTGCGGAAGATGAGGAAGGCATTGTTAATGGCAGTGCTTATGTGCATCGCGAGGAATTTGGGATAAACAAAGGTAGCTTCTGGTCGCCTGACGGCAAAAAACTTGCTTTTTACAGAAAAGATGAGAGCATGGTTGCCGATTATCCGCTAGTGGACATCACTCAAAGAATTGCAAAAAAGAACAATCTTAAATACCCCATGATAGGCGAAAAAAGCGAGGAAGTGCAACTCGGAATTTATGACCTTAACTCAAAGAAAACCGTATATGCCAATGTAACCGACTTTACTGCCGAAAGATATTTAACCGCCATAACTTGGGGTGCTGAAAGCAAATATGTATATATCGCAGTTTTAAATCGCGATCAAAATCATCTTAAATTAAACAAGTATGATGCTGAAACAGGGAAACTTGCAAAAACATTGCTCGAAGAAAAAAACAGTCGTTATGTAGAGCCGGAACATCCTTTGTATTTCGTGCCGAATCACAACAATCAGTTTATTTGGTTCAGCGAGCGAGACGGATACAACCACCTTTATCTATATGATACTGACGGAAATTTAATAAGTCAAATCACAAAAGGCGATTGGGTTGTAACTAATGTTGAGGGCTTTGATGAGAAAGGTCAAAACCTGTATTTCACGGCAACCAAAGACAGCCCGATAGAAAATAATTACTACAAAGTAAATCTTAAAAACAAAAAAATAACAAAACTTACCCAAGGCAAAGGAACGCACGAGATGGTTTTCTCGAACTCAAAAAAATATATGATTGACACATATAGCAGTACCACCGTTCCCAACAAATCGACTTTACTTACAGCCAAGGGCAAAGTTGTAAAAACTTTAATAGAAGCCGAAAACACATTAGCCGATTACAACCTTGGCAAAATGACCATCAGCACTATAAAATCAGCCGACGGCAAAACCGACCTGTATTACAGAATGATAACTCCGCCTAATTTCGACCCGAAAAAGAAATATCCCGTAATTGTATATGTTTATGGAGGTCCTCACGCACAGCTTGTAACCAACTCATGGCTTGGCGGTGCAAGTCTTTGGAATCAATACATGGCACAAAAAGGCTACATCATGTTTACCATAGACAACAGAGGTTCTGACAACAGAGGCTTTGAGTTTGAGAGTATTATACATCGTCAATGCGGAGTGGCAGAAATGCAAGACCAAATGAAAGGCATCGAATTTCTTTTGAAAAAGCCTTATGTTGATAAAGACAGAATAGGCGTACACGGTTGGAGCTACGGCGGATTTATGACCACAAGCCTTATTGTTGATCACCCCGAAACTTTCAAAGTTGCAGTGGCAGGCGGTCCCGTAATCGATTGGAAATACTACGAAGTAATGTACGGCGAACGCTATATGGACACACCCGCAACCAACCCCAAAGGTTTTGAAAAAACAAGCCTTTTGAATAAAGCCGGCAAATTAAAAGGTCGTCTTTTGATTATCCACGGCTATCAAGACCCTGTGGTAGTGCCTCAACACAGCATCGATTTTATACGTTCGTGCATCAAATCCAACACCGATATTGATTACTTTTTGTATCCCGAATCGGAACATAACGTGCGAGGTATGAAGCGAATACACTTAATGCGAAAAATCACACGCTATTTTGATGATTATTTGTAGAATAAAAATATTAACACAAAATTAAGATGAGAAAAGTAGCCGTAGTGATGTCGGTTTATAAAAACGACAAACTTGACTTTTTGAAAAAAGCTATTGAAAGCATTTTGCATCAAACCTATTCGGAATTTGATTTTTTCATACAATCCGATGGCGTGTTGAAAAAAGAATGTCGAGAATATATCGTTGCAATAAATGATGACAGAATCCATTTCAGAGAACGCAACGAAAATATCGGCATGACAAAATCGTTTAACGAATTGTTACGCGAGGAGGTCATCCCCGGCAAATATAAATACGCCGCTCGCATGGATGCCGATGATATTTCATTGCCCGAAAGGTTTGAGAAACAAATAAAATATTTGGAAAGCAACCCCAAGGTGGGAGTATTGGGAACTTGTGCCGAATTAATTGATGAACAAGACATTAAGATAGGACACAAGAGAATGAAAACGCAAGTATCATTTAATGATATGGTGAAAAATTGCGAATTGATACATCCTGCCGTAATGATGCGAACTTCCGTTTTTGAAAAACACGGACTGTACGACGAAACCCTTTTTCAAAGTCAAGATTATGAGCTATGGCTACGCATTCTCAAAGCAGGAATAGAGATACAAAATTTAGAAGAGCCTTTGTTTCGATTTCGATACGACACCAGAATTATCAATCGACGAAAGGAAGAGCAAAATGAAAATATCAGAATTAAGAAGCAATATTTAAAAGGTGTTGCGTTTTATAAAGCTATACTTAAAAACGTGGCTATAAAATACATGCCCAATTTTGTGATTAAGTTTTTGTTAAAAAGAAAAATTAAATGATAAAATACATTTTTGACAGATTAGCATCATTTATAGGTTTGATATTGTTATCTCCATTGTTAGTTGCGGTGTGGATTATAATAAGAATAAAGATGCCTGATGGCAGACCATTATTCAAACAAAAACGAGTAGGTAAAAACGGTAAGTTATTCACAATGATAAAGTTCCGAACGATGAGTGTATCGCATTCAGGCAGTTCGGTATCAGTGGCAGGAGAGGCACGCATTACCCCTTTGGGAGCATTTTTAAGAAAATACAAAATAGACGAGTTGCCCGAATTATGGAACGTACTGATTGGCGATATGAGTTTTGTAGGACCTCGCCCCGATGTTCCGGGCTATGCCGATAAACTACAAGGAGAAGAACGCAAAATCTTAGAGCTTCGTCCCGGCATAACCTGCGAGGCAAGTTTGAAATACTCCAACGAAGAAGAGATTTTAGCAAAGGTAGACGACCCTCAAAAGTATAACGATGAGGTTATATATCCCGATAAAGTGAAAATAAATTTGGCGTATTATTACAACCAATCTTTTCTCGGAGATTTGAAGATAATTTTTAGAACTGTATTTAGGTGAAAATGAATAAAACTATGAACAACAAAATATGGCTATCCTCGCCCCACATGGGAGGCACTGAGCAAAAATATGTGCAAGAAGCATTTGATACCAATTGGATTGCTCCATTGGGTCCTAATGTAACCGGCTTTGAACAAGATTTGGAAAATTATATAGGCGAAAACAAAAAAACAGCTTGCTTGGTTTCAGGAACATCAGCATTACATTTGGCGTTGATTTTGTCGGGCATAGAAGCAGGTGATGAGGTGCTTTGTCAGAGCATAACATTTTCAGCATCAGCCAATCCCATAGTTTACCAAGGGGCTACCCCAATATTTGTTGATAGCGAAACGGACACTTGGAATATGTCGCCTGTTGCCTTGGAAGAGGCGGTGAAAGATAGAATTGCACAAGGCAAGAAACCCAAAGCAATTATTGTTGTGCATCTATACGGCATGCCTGCCAAGATGGACGAAATATCTGCCATTGCGAAAAAATACGACATAACTTTGATTGAAGATGCCGCCGAAGCATTAGGCTCGACATACAAAGGCAGGAAGTGCGGAACGTTCGGCGATTTTGGAGTTTTGTCATTCAATGGAAATAAAATCATAACCACATCGGGAGGCGGTGCATTGGTTTGTCCGAATGATGAGGCAAAGCAAAAAGCCGTATTCTTGGCAACCCAAGCCAGAGATGAAGCTCCTCATTATCAGCACTCTCATATCGGTTACAATTACCGAATGAGCAATATCGTTGCGGGAATTGGTCGCGGGCAGATGGAAATTCTGGATAAGCGAATTGAGCAACGCAGAGCCAATCATTTATTTTACAAAGAGTTATTCAAAGGTGTAAATGGCGTTGAGGTTTTGGCTGAACCATCGGCGGATTATTTTTCCAATCATTGGTTGTCAGCAATTTTAATTGACAAAAACATAACAGGTTTTAGTAGAGAAGACTTGCGTTTAAAACTATTGGAAGACAATATTGAAAGTCGCCCGCTTTGGAAACCGATGCACATGCAACCCATCTTTCAAAATTGCAAATATTATGGAGGCAATGTCGCTGAAAGCCTGTTTACCAATGGTTTATGTTTGCCGTCAGGTTCTAACTTAACGGATGATGACAGAGACAGAATACGCCAAAATATCCTAAAAGTATTGCCATAACACTTCATATTTCAACCCTAATTTTATATTGATTTTGAAATATCAAACAAAAATATTAATATTGACAACTGAAAACTCTAAACCTATTAAATAAACCATGCAAGAAGATATTTTAAGAAAATACATTGCTAACAAAAATTTCAACATATTTGAACAAGGAGTTGATGAGCAAACTTTGTTGGATTTTCGCAATTTTCGTGAAAATGTCGATATTAGGGAACTGCAAATCGAAAACCTTGAACAAGATATTGCCAATCTGTACAATGAAAATATCTCTGGCTATCAGCTAAAATTAATCTTAGTGCGATTAAGCGGTATTGCAGATATCAAAGTTTACAGAACGCTTGAAAAATTTGTGAAATCGGCAGAAGGCGAAATCAAAAAATGGGCAGTAATTGCAATGCAATACAGTCGCTCACTCATCGAAGCTTTACTGTCTGATGGCGATAAAATCTTGATAATCAGCGGTCTTGGTGGCAAGGGTACTAAACTTAGATATTTCACTTTAATAAACTCGCTGGATTTAAAACCATTCACAAAATGGCAAAAAGAAACATTGGAGAAAGAGCTTTGCTACAATGCCGAACTAAATTCGATAGACATCGAAGAAATAAAATTTGAGGAAAACTACCTCACAATATTGCTTCTTGCACCAATCGACAAAAACATTCTTAACTTTTTCCAAACCGTAATCTCTAATGTAAACGAGCTTGGCAATTTCCTATCCGAAATCGCAATAGTAACCAATACGCAAAAGCTTACAAAAGAGGTGATTGAAAATTACCTGAAAAATGGTGTAAAAGCTTTTGATAATATGAATTTTGAAGAAGAATACGAAATTCAATTTAACGATTATAATGATGACGACGACGACGACGATGATGATTTTGAAGATGATGACGATGACGATGATTTTGATGAATATGATTTGAATGAATTTGAAGACGACTTTGATTACAACCTTGATGATGATTACGACGAAGACTATGAAGACAGCTTCGACGACGATGAAAACTTTAACGACGGAATTTAACCCCAAAACACCTTATATATATAGCATGAAAAAATTAATTTTACTAACAATCGCAATAATTCTAACAACAGCGTTAAACGCACAAAAAAGAATACAACCAATCTGGCAAGAAGATTTTGAATCCGGAGCAATGCCCACCGGTTGGAGCGAAAAAGTAGGCGGCGCACCATTCGGTTGGCAATTTACCGAAAACTCCGGAAGCCTCTACTGGATAATCCCGGCACACACCCATTACGCATGTATAAACGAAGATTTATTTGCAGATGCCGACTTGTCTGACGTTTGGTTAATATCCTCAACAATAGACCTTTCGGAAGCTACCTCACCCTTGTCGCTCGGCATGGAACACTTCCCAAATCCCGCAAACCAAACTGCAAAATTCACTATAAAAATCTCAACTGACAACGGAAATAATTGGGTAAACCTTGCATCGGTAGACCCTAAAACAACATGGACTTTTGAAGAATTTGACATCAGCAAATACGCAGGTGAAGCAGAGGTTAAAATCGCATTCCACTTCAACGACGGTGGCAAATGGGAATTTGGCTGGGCTATCGACGACGTGCAGATATACCACACCTTAGACCACGATATGAAAGTAACAAAAATATATCCTGAATATTACGCAGCCGGTAAAAAACTCACTCCAAGCGTCGATATAGTAAACATGGCATCAAAACCCGAAACCAACTCATTCAAAGTAACCCTATCGAATGGCAAGGATTATAACGAGGAAGTTACCATAAACACAACCTTACAACCTTCGGAGAAAAAAACAATTTATTTCCCTGAATGGAATACAAAGGCAGGAAATTATAAAATGAATGCCAAAATAGAATTTTCGCAAGACCAAGACTTAACCAACAACACCTTAGAGAAAAAACTTCAAATAGAAGAACTAACATATTCGCAAGGGGCGTTTGCCTTAGACGCAACATCGCAAGTATATAATAAATTGAGTTTGGAAAACGGAACAATGTCTGTAATCACAACAACATATAAAGCACCATTCCAAACTTCCGAAGAATTTAACGGCGATTTCATATACCGACTCCACGACGAAAGGTCAATATGCCTTGTACTTCCCGATGGCTCAGTGAAAAACACCACCTATATAACAGGCATACCAAGCAATGGAATACCCACCTCATTAGCTTGGGATTGGGATAAAAAAGTGATGTATCTTGCTTATGCAACTCTCGATGCAGTAACACATTTCGGCACATTAGATTTAAGCAAATTCCATTTTACGGAAATAGGCTCCGGCACTTCCGAAGTGGTTCTTATAGCTATGGACATGGCAAACGACGGCTTCCTTTACGGCCCCGCCACAAACACCGAAAAGCTATACAAAATAAATCCCGAAACAGCTGAAATAACCGAAGTAGGAACTTTGGGCGAAGGCATCGACATCGAGTTTGGTCAAGATGTATCATTCGACCGACAAACCAACAAGCTATACACCATCACAAGTGGCAGCGTAAACGGCTTGGGAACTTACGACCTTGCAACAGGTAAATATTCCGAAATATTCAGCTACGGCGGATTAATGCAAGTCTCAACCATCGTGATTATCAGCGATGAAAGCACAACACTTGCTCCCACAATATCCAAAAACGATAATACATCGGTATCGCCCAACCCCACAACAGGCATCATCTCGATAAACCTTACAGGAAAATACAATTTGCAAGTTATCGACCTGACAGGCAGAGTGATTTTAGATACAAAAATCAACAATTCCACAAATATCGACCTTTCAAATCAGAAAAATGGAATTTATTTTGTAAAATTAAGTAATGAAAAAGAGACAGTTACACATAAAATCATAAAAAATTAAAAAAAAAGTTATATATTAACAAAAAGTTATTATATTTGCAACCGCAAAAAGGGGCGAGGTAGCTCAGTCGGTCAGAGCGTCGGATTCATAACCCGGAGGTCTCGAGTTCAATTCTCGATCTCGCCACAAAATTAAGGGGTCTTGACTACCCCTTTTTTTGTGAGTTAATGAAAAATGATTTGTATATTTGTATGAATTAAGGAATTTAATCCGAGTGTTAAAGCTCGGATTTTTTTTGTTCGTATGCTAAATAATCATTGATTTTCATTTTTTCGGTTTCAAAATTGATACCCAGCAATATAACTTGTTTAGAATCAGCTTTATATTTGGTGGCATAACCCTTATTTTGAATTTGCTTTATTGCCGTTTCTGCCGATTGATTTATCTTAAATTCAATAATATAAATGAAGTTATGCGTTTCTACAACGGCATCAATTCTGCCGTCAATTGTTAGAACTTCCGCATGAATTTCATAACCTATTAGCTTCATTATCAAGTAAAAAAGCGAGTGAAAATAACTCTCCTTATCTTCAACAATGGAGTATGGTATATTTTTGAAAAGTTGATTTATATACTTTATAAATTTATCAATTTTATTTGCGTTGAAAGCCTCTGTTATATTGCTTAAAATATTGGCAGTTTTGCTTATTTTGTTGTTCGTTTGCGACGCTAAAATATGCTCTGAAAATGCCTCAGCAACCTCTCTGTTGGGATAGTTTAATCTTATTTTTCCATTGTAATTGTTTAATTCAGAGATAGTTAAATACCCTGTTTGAAACAGTAATGAGGTTAAATCAATATCCTTAAAATCATATTTATTCAATACCCCGGCAGAGCTTGTATAGTTCTCAATGTCGAAAGCAGTAAGTTGCTGATTTTCAATGATTTTGATAAGCATTGTTGGCGTACCTGTCGAAAACCAATAATTGCTGAATTGTTGTTTCGCAAAAAAATTCATTATCGAAACAGGATTATACACCTTGTTGATGCCGTCCCATGAATAGCCGTTATACCAATTTTTCACGGTTTGCATAATGTTCGGAATGTTCTGAAATTTAGCTTTAATTTCCGTTATATAATCGGCAAAATTACATTCGAGCTCCTCCTTTGTAAAACCTGTAATTGTTGCAAATCGAGCGTCAATAGTTATGTCAGTCAGGTTGTTAAGGTCGGAAAAAATCGACACTTGGCTAAATTTTGAAACTCCCGTAATAAATAAAAATCTGATATATTTATCGGCATCTTTAATTATTGAATAGAAATTTTTTAAAATATCCCTGTTTTTTTCGGCTTCGGAAATATCATTCATGTAATCAATCACAGGCTTATCGTATTCGTCGATAAGTATCACTATTTCTTTTTGCCTGCCTATTTTATGAATTAGTTCCTTGAATTTTGTGGCAACCGAAGGTTTATTTAAAGTTATTTTATGTTGATTTGCAATACTTTGCAGTTGTTCTTCAATAGCTCTTTCCAGCCCCAAGGTTTTATAATCTATGTCGGCAAAAGAAATTTTCACCACCGGATATTTATCCTTCCAATCCCATTTATCACATATCCATAAATTCTCAAACAATGATTTATTGCCTGCAAAAACTTCGCTTATTGTGTTTATTAACAGTGACTTGCCAAATCTTCGAGGTCGTGATAAAAAATAATAACTTCCATTTTTAATTAAATTGTAAATATCATTGGTTTTATCAACATATATGCAATTATTTTTTCTTATTTTGGAAAATTCTTGATAGCCGAGTGCAAGTTTTCTTTTCATAAATCCTTAAAAATTGAAACTTAAAATTAATCTAATGCAAATATATTTATTTTTTTGTTTAATTTAGCCGATTTGAAAAATTATAAGACTTCAATTTTTTGTTAAACTAAAACCCAAATATGAAAAAAGTAATAATTCTTACCCTCATTGTAATACTCTCAACCTTAGAAATATTTGCACAAGAAAAGGAGAAAAAAGAAAAAATTAAAAAAGGTTTTTCGTTAGGCGGAGTTCCCGTCGTTGCATACGATTCTGACACAGGGTTTAAGTACGGCGGATTAGTAAATTTGTATTGGTATGGCGACGGCTCAAATTATCCCAACTACAACCACTCCTTATATATGGAGGTGTCAAGAACCACAAAAGGCGGTGGCATAAATCAAATAAAATACGACACCAGAACCTTAATTCCAAACATCCGCATGCGTTTGGAAGCAAAATACCTTACCGAGAAAGCTCTTGATTTTTACGGCTTTAACGGATACAACTCATATTTCAATCAAGATTTTGCAACCAAAGACCACAGCGATTACATTAGCAAAATGTTCTATCGCCATGAGCGAAAAATGCTAAGATTATCAGCAAACTTTGAAGGCAATATTAAAAAAGTAAAAGGTCTGAGATGGCTCTTGGGATTTGATTATAACAACGTTAAAATAGCAACCGTAGACATCGACAAACTCAACAAAGGCAAGGACGAAAGCGACAAACTCCCTGACACTACTCTCCTGTATGACAGGTATGTAGAGTGGGGCGTAATCCCAAAATCACAAGCTACGGGAGGCGTTGTAAACAACTTCAAAGTTGGGGCAATATACGATTCGCGAGACAATGAGGCAAACCCAAACAGAGGCATTTGGTCTGAAATAATGTTTCTTACTGCTCCCAAATTTTTGGGCAACGACAACCCTTTTTCTAAAATAGTAATAAACCATCGACAATATCTCACAGTAGTAAAAAATAAACTTACATTTGCATATCGCCTCAGTTGGCAACAAAATATTTCAGATGAAATGCCATTTTATATGTTGCCATTTGTGTATGCTTCAAACGCCATCGAGAACGGATTAGGCGGAAGCAAAAACATCAGAGGGCTTTATCGTAACAATCTGCAAGGCAATGGAATAGCTTATGGAAATATGGAGTTTCGTTGGAAGTTTTTTCAAACCGTTGTCTTCAATCAAAACCTTTATTTGGGCTTAAACACCTTCCTTGACGGCGGACTAATTACCGACAAATACAAGTTAGACCTATCGGGCGTAAAAAGCGGATACGGAAATACAAAAGATGAAAACCTGAAATGGTTTGATTATGAGGAAGAAAAAATACATCCCACCTATGGTGCAGGATTGCGAATTGCAATAAACAACAACTTTATAATAGCCATAGAATACGGCAGGTCTTTTAATGTTAAAAAAGACGGTCAAGGCTTTTACGTAGGATTAGATTACGCATTCTAAAAACAATATAACCTTACAAAAAATGAACAACAATCAGCAATCAGACAAAATTCGTCTAAACAAATACCTTTCAAATGCCGGAATAGCATCAAGGCGAAAAGCCGATGACCTTATAAAAAAGGGGCAAGTAAAAGTAAACGGCAATGTGGTAACGGAATTGGGAATGCAAATAAGCAAAGGAGACAGAGTGGAGTATAACGGCAAAAAAATAAACCCCGAGCCGTTCGTCTATATACTTATGAATAAGCCCAAAAACACAATCACAACCACCAAAGATACTGCCGGCAGAAAGACCGTTGTGGACATAATCAAGAACAAAGTAAGAGAGCAAGTACACCCCGTAGGGCGATTAGACCGTGACACAACAGGCGTGCTACTTCTTACCAACGACGGCGAACTTACTCAAAAACTTACGCATCCTGCCTACAACAAAAAGAAAATCTACAACGCCACATTGGACAAACCCATAACCTCCAAAGACATCGCAAAACTTACCGAAGGCTTCGACCCCGGCGACGGTAAAATGTTCTTCGACGCAGTGGCGGTATTAGACCCAACCAATAAAAAGGAACTCGGCATCGAGATACATTCCGGTCGCAACCGAATAGTGCGACGCATGTTTGAGCATCTGGGCTACACGGTAGTGAAATTAGACCGCGTCTATTTCGCAGGCTTCACAAAACTTGGGCTAAATCGAGGCAGATGGCGTTATCTGAAAAATCACGAGATATTAACCCTTAAAAAAAACAACGCCAGACATAAAAGAAGAAAATAAATTTTGTCAAAAAAACGGATAATCTTAATTTCGCATCGCAAAAAGTATAAAATACATCATAAAAAGACAATTCCATGCACAACACAACTACATTAGAAAGCATGCCATTGTGGCTTTCAATCCCATTCGTAATAATTCTGCTATTTATCGCAGTAGGACCTTTGGCATTCAACCATTGGTGGGAAAACAACAAAAACAAACTCATTGTATCCTTAGTCTTGGGTATACCTGTAGCTATATTGATGATATCCAGAGGATTATCGCATGAGTTAATGCACCAAATGCTGTTCGATTATATCCCATTCATAATCCTGCTCGGCGGACTTTTCATTATAACGGGAGGCATACATTTAAAAGGTGATATCGAAGCCAAACCCGCCATCAACACACTTTTCCTCGCAATCGGCGGATTATTGGCATCATTCATGGGAACGACAGGAGCAGCCATGTTGCTAATCAGACCCGTAATAAACACCAACTCACAACGAAAATACAAAGTACATACAATATTGTTTTTCATTGCAATAGTAGCCAACGCAGGCGGAATGCTAACCCCACTTGGCGACCCACCATTGTTCTTACTATATTTAAAAGGTGCTCCGTTTATGTGGTTCTTTAAACTATTTATGGAATGGGCATTCGTACTAACCTTATTATTAGTAATATACTTTATAGTAGATACGTATTTTTACAAAAAAGAACCGCAAGAAAACATCGCACGCGACAGAACCGAAGTAGAACCATTAGGAATAAAAGGAACATTAAATTTTGTATATTTATTAGGTGTAGTGTTGTCAGTGGCATTCATCAACGGCAACTTCATACATGCAATACATGAAAATCACAACCTAAGTTTCATAAGAGAATTTGTAATCGTGGCAATGGCTGTACTATCCTTAGTTACAACCAATAAAGACATGCGATACAAAGAAAATAAATTCACATGGGAACCCATAATCGAGGTAGCATTCCTATTCTTGGGAATCTTCATCACAATGACCCCCGCATTAATCTACCTGAAAGAAAACGCCGCATCATTCGGCTTCAACACATCGGCACACTTTTATTTTGCAACAGGTGCATTAAGCTCATTCCTCGACAATGCCCCAACCGCACTCTCATTCCACTCGTTGGCAAGCTCGCCCGAGATACTAAACCTATTCCCCAATGCAACTCAAATAGCAGGAATACCCGAAATATTATTGACCTCAATAAGCCTCGGAGCAGTATTTTTTGGTGCGATGACCTACATCGGCAACGGTCCCAACTTTATGGTTAAAGCAATCGCCGAAGAAAATAAAATTGAAATGCCCGGATTTTTCGGTTATATGATTAAATTCTCATTGATAGTATTACTACCAATATACGCACTCACACAATTCATTTTCTTGTAGAAGTATAATAAAGTGCAAAAAATATAATTATAGTCATTAAAAATAAGATTATATTTTTTGTACTTTGAAAAAAACAACTAACTTTGCAACCCCTTAGACATTAATAGAAATATAAATAGCAAGCACATTAGCGTGCAAAAGCGTTAAATAAGAAGAGAAATATAAAAAATCGGTAATCATGAAAAGAACATTCCAACCGTCAAAAAGAAAAAGAGTAAACAAACACGGATTTCGTAAAAGAATGCAGACTAAAAACGGAAGAAAAGTATTAGCACGCAGACGTAGAAAAGGACGTAAAAATCTTACAGTATCTTCTCAAAGAGTGCATAAAGTATAACAAGCCTTTGGTGCTTGTTAATAGCAAAAATCCTTCGACTTTTTTAATACCAAAAGAAGACGAAGGTTTTTTTTATTTCAAAAAACTAACATGGCGGAAAATATCAACATATTAAAGATTATTAGCAACACTCAAACAAGTATAACGCTAAAACAAATTGCAGAAAAAGTATTAAATCAAAATCGTATAAGTCCGCAAGATGCTTTGTATTTATACGAAAAGGCGGAACTAAGCACTTTGGCAATATTGGCAGACTTTGTAAGGCAACAAAAAAATCAAAACAAAACATACTTTAATCGAAATTTCCACATCGAACCTACAAATATTTGCGTCTATAATTGCAAATTTTGCTCCTATGCCAGAAAACAAAAAGAAAGAGATGCTTGGGAATACTCCAAACAAGAGATATTAGACAAGGTAAAAGAATATCAAAACTCAAAAGCCACTGAGGTTCATATAGTTGGAGGCGTACATCCTAAACGCGACATCTATTATTACGCCGATATTTTGAAATCCATAAAGCAAATAATGCCCAATATACACATAAAGGCATTTACCGCCGTTGAGCTGGAATTTATGATAACCCGTGCCAACATGTCCATAGCAGAAGGCTTGAAGTATTTCAAAGACAATGGCTTAGATTCAATCCCGGGTGGCGGTGCTGAAATATTCAACAACGACGTCAGAAATCAATTATGCGACGAAAAAGCCGGCTCGGAGATATGGCTCAAAATTCATAAAGAGGCACATTTGCTAAATATTCCGTCAAACGCCACAATGCTTTACGGGCATATCGAAACCTACCAACATCGCGTGGAACACATGGACATATTGCGAACTTTGCAAGACCAAACAGGCGGTTTCAATACATTTATCCCCTTGAAATACAGGAAGGCAAACAACTCAATGAGCCATCTGGGTGAATTAAGCATCACCGAGGACATGAGAAATTATGCCGTTGCAAGAATATTCCTCGACAACTTCAACCACCTGAAAGCCTATTGGGTAGGCATCGGAAAACTTGCCTCGCAGATTGCCCTAAACTTCGGCGTGGACGACATAGACGGCACTATCGACGACTCTACCAAAATATATTCATTGGCGGGAGCGTCCGACAAAAATCCAAAAATGACCACCGGGCAGTTGGTCGAACTCATAAAGCAAGCCGGCAAGCAACCCATAGAACGGGATACCCTATACAACACCATAAAAAAATATTAACCAAAAATATAAAATAAACAACTTAATTGTTATTTTTGTAGCATAGCTAAAAAACACAAAATAAACAATATGAGCGACAGTGAAAATACTCCCAAGAAAAGAATAAACATAAAAAAAATCTTAATACACATAGCCGTCATAGCTTCCGTAACTGCAATGTTAATCGTGGGATTTATATTTTGGTTGAATTATTACACAAATCACGGCAACTCATTTTCAGTCCCAAACTTCAAAGGGCTTACTTTGCAAGAAGCCGAGAAAATTCTGAAAGCCAAGAAGTTGCGAGTAGTAGTCTTGGATTCGATATATGCTCCAACGGGAAAACCCGGAGCTATAATAGAGCAAAATCCGCCGGCTGATTTCAAGGTAAAAGAAAATCGACGAGTATTTGTAACCATAAATACGGTAAATCCCAAAATGATTGAAATGCCCGATTTTCGCGATATGACTTTCGTTCAGGCAAAAGCCGACATGGCAAGTTACGGTTTGAAATTAGGCAAAATAACCTACAAACCATCGAAATTTGACAATATGGTTTTAGAGCAAGAATATAATAATGAGGTTATCGAAGCCGGAACTAAAATCCCTAAATACTCCTCAATAGACTTGATACTCGGCGAGTCTAAAAACATGTTAGACAGTCCAACTCCCTATCTCATAGGGCTTACGCAAGAGCAAGCACAGTTGATTCTCACCGAAAGCAACCTTAATCTCGGAACGGTATTGTTCGACAAAACCGTCAAAACATACGCTGACTCAATAAACGCAATGATTCAAAAACAATTCCCGTTGCCCAACACCCTCCTCAACCCGGGCGACGAGGTAGACCTTTGGATGAGCATGACTCCGCCCGACACCTTAATATAAAATCATCAAAAATAAATAACAAAAGTCTAAAAAAAACGTTCAAAAAAAATAAACCTAAACGCAAAAATATGCAATATACCAAAGCAATAATTATTGCAATATTGATTATAACAAATATAAAGGTGCAAGCACAGGAATTTATTGTGCCGAATGCCAAAACTTTTGAACATAAAAACCATCAAACCAGACAATCTATAGAGCTACCGTTTTATGATGATTTTGCGTATACCAACGCATCGCCGGACGAGGCATTGTGGCAAAATCAAGGCGTGTATGTCAGTTCCACTTTCACCGATAATGCACCCACTTGGGGCGTGGCAGTGTTCGATGCCGTGAACGAAAAAGGCGTTTTCCCCGAAACAGCCAACTATGAGGAGCGATATATTTCCGACATATTGACCTCAAAACCTATAAACCTAAATTACCCCAACGACAAAACAATCTTTTTGAGTTTCTTTTATGAACCGGGTGGCTTTGGCGATTTGCCCGAAAAGACCGACTCATTGTGTCTGGAATTTTATGATGTTGAAAATGAAACATGGCAGACAGTTTGGGTGGCGGAAGGCTCAGCAGACAAGACCTTTAAATATGTGATAATCCCTATCGACCAACCCGAATACCTCAAAGATGGCTTCAAGTTTAGATTTAAAAATCACATCACACTCGGCTCAGAAGTATACCCGGATTTGGCTATCAATGCCGACCATTGGCTCGTTGATATGGTATATCTAAACAAAGGCAGAAGTGCTACCGACAACTCTTTTAATGACCTCGCAATAACTGCTCCACTTACCTCATTATTAACTCCTTACAGTGCAATGCCCTATAAGCAGTTTGTTGCAAATCCTCAGAAATACATAGCTCCTGAGGTGGCATCGGCATATCAAAATAATGATGGTAAAATAAGAACAATCGACAGTTTGAAATTATCGGTTGCGGAATTTCCTAATGGTGCAAATTCCCAAACTGTAAACGGTGGTTCGTATAACATACCGCCCAAAGCAGGGCAAGCAGTGAAGATAAAAACCGGCTTTAATTTCAACGATAAGCAAAAAGACAGCCTCAAATTAAAGCTGACACTCAAATTGGTAACAGACGATTCCGACCCAAAACCAAACAACACCATAACTCGCATCCACAACCTCTCAAACTTCTACGCCTACGACGATGGAACTGCCGAAGCCGGTTACGGATTGTATGGCAACGGCACTAAATACGGTCGCATAGCTTTGAAGTTTCACACCGACAACCCTGTGCAAATCACGGCGGTAAAAATGTACTTCAATCAAACCTACAATAATGAAAACCAAGATTATTTGTTCTTAAATATCTGGAAACAAGCCAAAAACGGACTTCCCGAAACCGAGCCTCTTTTCTCGCAAGAGGGCATAAGACCCGAATATGGCGATACGCTAAACAAATTCCACACCTATAAATTGGATAGCCTAATCACCGTGCAAGACACATTCTTTATCGGTTGGACGCAAACCCAACCCAAAATGCTTAATATCGGCTTCGACCTAAACACCACCGCAAATCAATTTTTGTATTACAACATAAGCGGAGCATGGCAACCTTCAAAAATCAAAGGTGCAATAATGATGCGTCCTGTTGTGAAAAATTTGGATGGCAAAAAAGCAAAAAAACGAACTTCGCAAAAAATATCAGTGAAGCCAAATCCCGCCAACGAAAATATCATAATAACTATTCCGAATAAGACAAATAGTGATGTAATTCAATATCAGATACTTAACTTCTCGGGCAAGGTCGTTGCAACAGGCAAAACCGCACAAAATTTCATAAATGTAAGTGAGTTGCCAAACGGAATATACATCTTAAAAGCATATATAAAACAGCATAATTCATACACCTCAAAATTTATGATAATGCACTAAAATTATAATTTTATATTTTAAAAGATATTTCTTATTTTTGTGATTAGCACGAACAAATAAAAATAGTTGTAAAAACATCACTTAAAAAATGTTCAAAGCTCATCGACACCATAACTACTTAAAGGTTCTGCTATAAAGCAGTACCTTTTTTAATTTAAAAAAATAAAAACATGAATGATAACAATCAAAGAGGCATAGTCCCACGAAAAATAAAAGGTTTTAGAGATATAACCCCGGAACTAAATCAGTTGCGTTGGAAAATCATAAACAAAGCCGGCGAGGTTTACAAAAAATACGGTTATCAACATTGGGACACCCCCATAGCCGAGTACGCCGAAAACTTGGGCAAATACATGCCCGACAAAGACACCATCGAGGAAGGCGTATACTCATTTCGAAACCCCGAGCAAGAACCTATATACAAGAAAAACGGCGAGGAGCTTAGAGATAATTGGAACAAAGTAATGATGGAAAATCACTACCTTGCTTTGAGGTATGATTTGACCGCCCCCTTGGCTCGATTATACTCCGAAAACCTTTGGACACAATATCTGCAAAACAACTTAGACCCCAACAAAATACCCTTGTTCAGACGCTATCAATTCGGGCAAGTTTTTAGGTATGAAATAAAATTAGCACCGGGCAGATTTAGAGAGTTTTGGCAGTTGGATTTTGACACAGTCGGAACGCCTGACATAACCGCCGATGCTGAGGTTTGCATGATTTTATCCGATGCCATGGAAGCCGTCGGACTCAAACGAAACTCCTATATCGTAAACGTCAATGATAGAAAAATCCTGCAAGGTTTCTTAAAAAGCATAGGAATCTACGACACCGATAACGAGGCTGAAAATCAAGAGAAAGAGCAAGCAATTTTAAGAATTATCGACAAAGTTGATAAGATAGATATAAAAGGTGTAGAGCAAGAATTGAGCAAAGGGCGAACCGATGCTTCCGGAGCAAAAATCAAAGGCTTGAACTTGCCCCAAGAGATTGTTGAGAAAATCATAAACTACTTAAATACTTTTCAAAATACTTCCACTCGAAACGAAATTCTGACAAGATTAGAAGGACTTGCAATTTCCGATAGCACTTTCCAAGAAGGGCTTGATGAACTTAAAAAAATCGACGAATTGCTAAGTGCCGTGGGCTATCAAGATGACCGCGTAACATTCTCGCCAACCTTAGTCAGAGGCATGGCTTACTATACAGGTCCCGTGTTCGAGGTAAACTCACTGCAATCATACATCGACGAGAAAGGTCGCAAACGTAAAGTCGGAGCTATATGTGGAGGCGGAAGATATGACGGATTAGTTGAAAACATATTAGACATAAAAGCCCCAGCCACAGGAGCTTCCATCGGCGTAGACAGACTTGCGGAATTGTTGATGCTGACAAATCAAACCGATGTAATGGAGGATGGGCCCGTGTTTATCGCCATGTTCGACCAAAACCTTATGGCGGAATATCAAAAAATAGCAACCGAATTACGCAACGCAGGCATCAAAACCGAGATATATTACGGCTCACAAAAAGGACTTAAAAAACAATTAACTTATGCCGACAGAAAAAATTGCCCCTTGGCTATTTTAATCGGCGAAGATGAAATAAAACAGGGTATAGTAACGGTTAAGAATTTGAAATTAGGCAAAGACGCAAAAATGCAGGAGATAAAAGACAAAAATGAATGGCGTAAAAAAGTGCAAAAACAAGTTAATCGTCAAGACCTAATAAAATACATTTTAGAAGAAACAAAATAAAAACAAAATTATAAAATCATGGACAACCAAAATAGAACTATCTATCTAACAGGCGAAAACCTGACAATTGAAGACATCATAAATATTGCCGAAAATAATTATAAAGTAGACCTCACGGAAGATATAAAAAACAAGATAAAAGAAGACCGAAAATTATTAGATTACATCTTAACCCAATATCCTGAAATAAAAATATACGGTGCTAACAGACTTCACGGCGACCTCAAAAAAATAAATGTAATAGGCAAAAAAATAAATTACAAAAACGAAGAAAGAGACATCCTTGAAGTATATCAAGAAAAATATATAAACGTACACAACTGTGCCACCGGCAAACCGCTTACCATCCCGGAAATCAGAGCGATAATGGTTATCAGATTGAACTCTTTTGCCAAAGGTCGTTCCGCAATGACCATTGAAACTATTAACTTGCTTATCGATTTGCTCAACAAAAATGTAACTCCTTTGGTGCTTGAAGAAGGCTCGGTTGGAGCAAGTGGCGACTTAGTACCACTCGCCATGATAGCCGCCACCATGATAGCTCTGCCTCAGGCGGAAGCATACTACAACAACGAACTAATGCCCGCCAAAGATGCCCTTGCAAAAGCAGGTTTGCAACCCATAAAACTCAAAGCCAAAGAGGCAATGGGACTTACCAACGGCTCAAATTTCGTAACCGCATTGTCGGTATTTGCAATTCGAGATATTGAAAATCTGTTGAAGACCACGTCGATTTCTTCGGCAATGTCGTTGGAGGCAATAAGGGGCGAAGCCGATGCTTTTTCGGAAATCATAAACGATAAAAACAGACAACATGAAGGTCAGGTTAAGATTGCCCAACAGCTTAGAAAAATAATCGACCAATCAAAAAGAATGTCGCTGAAAGCACAAACAAACCCATTCACTCGTGATACTAATTGGGATGTAAGAGTGCAAGACAGATACAGCTTCCGTGCTGTGCCACAAGTACATGGCGTGAGTTATGAGGCTCTTCAAAAATTCAAAGAAACCGTTATTATCGAAGTCAATTCGGCAACCGACAACCCATTGTTTGATGAAATCCCTGTGGAAGATTTCAAAAAATATGTAACCGAAGAAACTTACAACAGACTGCTAAATGATGAAAATCTTCCCGAGAAAAACGGCAAGAAAACAATCCTAAAAGCATACAGCGGTGCTAACTTCCACGCTCAACCCATCGCCACCGTCATCGACTATATGAAATTGGCACTTACAAGTCTCGCCCTCATCACCGACAAACGCACTTACTCGCTACTCGACGAAAGCCAAAGCTATGGACTGCCTGCCGACTTGGCGGTAGACACCTCAAATGCCGACGGCGGATTAATGATAACTCAATATGCCGGTGCCGCCAGAGTTGCCGAATGTAGAGTGCTATCAACCCCTGCATCAGTAACATCGGTGGCTACATCAGCCAATCAAGAGGACTTTGTTTCGATGGGAAGCATAGGCGTTTTGCACCTCAAAAAAATCATTTACAATATTCAACTCATAACCGCCATCGAACTTCTATGTGCCATGCGAGCCATTGAAATTACTCAAAAAAATCTACCCGAAGAACTCCAAAAATTAGGCAACGGAACTCAAAAAGCATATGATTTCCTACAACAAAAATTTGAAAAATACGAAAGCGATATGTACTTGAAAGCCGAAATGGACAAAATGTTCAACATCGTGATTAACAATGACTTGGTGGAACTTTTGAAAGATATATTATAGACAATAAACAAAACATAAATCCGATATAATGTTAGAAGGCGAGTTGCCGTCTTCTAACTTCGGTTTTTATACCAAAATATTATAACTAAAAATTTTTACTTAAATAAAATAAACATAAATTTGCAAAAAAAGAAAACATTATGCCCGATATAAAAAAATTACAAGACATAGCAAGTCAAATTCGCAGAGACATACTAAGAATGGTACACAAACCTGCATCAGGACATCCGGGAGGCTCATTAGGTTGTGCCGATTTTTTCGCCGCGATGTATTTTGAAATTCTGAAATACTCGCCCGAAAATTTCACGATAAACGGACATGAGGAGGATTTGTTTTTCCTCTCAAACGGTCATATCGCACCGGCTTGGTACAGTGCTTTGGCTCATGCGGGATACTTCCCAAAAGAGGAACTTGCCACATTGCGACAAATAAACTCTCGTCTGCAAGGACACCCCGCCACAAAAGAACGACTGCCGGGTATAAGAGTTGCATCAGGCTCGTTAGGTCAAGGATTATCAGTGGCTTGCGGTGCCGCACTCACTAAAAAACTTAACAAAAGAGACACCTTAATATATGTATTGATGGGGGATGGCGAAATTCAAGAAGGGCAAGTTTGGGAAGCTGCCGCTTTTGCCACGGCTCACAAAATCGACAATCTTATTGCATTTATTGATTACAATAAAAAGCAAATCGACGGTTCTACCGACGACGTTATGCCTCTTTTAGACCTAAATAAAAAATGGACTGCTTTCGGTTGGGAAGTCATAGAAACCGACGGCAACAACATGGAGCAACTTGTGGCAGACATCAAAAAAGCACAATCGCTAACAGGCAAAGGCAAACCGGTAATGGTATTGATGCACACCATAATGGGCAAAGGCGTGGACTTTATGGAAGACAAACATCAATGGCACGGCAAAGCTCCCAACGACGAAGAATTGGAAAAAGCTCTATCGCAAATCCCTGAAACATTAGGCGACTACTAAAAAATATATAATGAAAAGAAAAGACTTTATCGTTATATTAGTAACACTACTAATTATAACTCCGTTTATCTTTTTTACAAAACCATACCAACTCTTTGAACATTTCACCAAAGAATACGGATTTTTATCTGCATTCGTGAAGTTTGCCATATTAGCGACATTCGGCGAAAGCATCGCCCTTAGAATAAAAGAAGGTCAATACAATAAACCCAACTTTGGACTTATCCCGCGAGCCGTCGTCTGGGGCGGATTGGGTATTGCCATAAAAATAGCATTTGGAATATTTGCAAAAGGCACGCCTGAGGTTTTAAGTCATATCGTAGATTTGAAAAACATCAGCAACCCGATGCTTGCGGATATTATCAGAGCATTTGCTATAAGTCTGGCAATGAACACGATATTTGCCCCCGTAATGATGACGCTTCATAAAATAACTGACGCTCATATAGTGCAACACGAAGGCAAATTAAACTGCCTTACTAAAAAAATCAAAGTAACACAAATACTTCAAAACCTAAATTGGCAAGTACATTGGAACTTTGTTCTTAAAAAAACAATTCCATTTTTCTGGATACCCGCACACACCATTACCTTCATCTTACCCAATGAGTTAAGGGTACTTTTTGCGGCGATATTAGGAATATTGCTGGGGCTTATACTTGCATTTGCAACGAATAAAAAATGATAAATTAAATATTCACAAAAAAATAATACAATGAAATTACCATACGCTGAACCGTACAAAATTAAAATGGTAGAGAGCATCAAAAACCTCTCACCCGAAGAAAGACGAGTACTTATTAAAGAAGCAAAATACAACCTTTTCAACTTGAAAAGTGCAGATGTATTTATCGACATGCTTACCGACTCGGGTACAGGTGCAATGTCAGACAAACAATGGTCTGAAATGATGCTTGGCGACGAAAGCTATGCCGGTGCTTCTTCATATTACAAAATGAAAGATGCCATAAAATCTATATTAGGCTTCGATTATTTCCTCCCAACCCACCAAGGACGTGCCGCTGAAAACGTACTGTTTTCTACAATCTTGAAAGAAGGCGACTTAGTACCGGGCAACTCGCATTTCGACACCACCAAAGGACATATCGAATTTAGAAAAGCAAAAGCAGTTGATTGCACAGGCGAACAAGCATTTCACACCGAAACACTCGACGACTTCAAAGGTAATGTCGACATTGATAAAATGGAAAAAGTGTTGAAAGAAAATCCGGGCAAAGTACCTGTGATTGTGATGACTGTAACTTGCAACACAACCGGCGGACAACCTGTATCGATGGCAAACTTGAAAGCTGTAAGAAAATTAGCCGACAAATATCAAGTGCCTTTGTTCTATGACTCAGCTCGATTTGCCGAAAACGCATACTTTATAAAAGTAAGAGAGAAAGGTTACGAAGACAAAACCATTGCCGAGATTGTAAAAGAAATGTACAGCATGGCAGACGGCATGACTATGAGTAGCAAAAAAGATGCGATAGTAAACATGGGCGGTTTCCTTGCAATGAGAGACCCAAAATTGTTCCAAAACGCAATGGTTCACAACATTATGAACGAAGGTTACATCACCTACGGCGGAATGTCGGGACGTGATATGAACGCTTTGGCACAAGGTCTGAAAGAAGGCATCGAGTTTGATTATCTTGAATCGAGAATAAAACAAATCGAATTATTAGGCGACCAACTTGTGGATTACGGAATACCTATCCAACGTCCCACAGGCGGACACGCTGTATTTATCGATGCTAAAAAATTCTTACCCAACCTACCCAAAGAAGAATTCCAAGCTCAAACCTTGGCATTAGAATTATACATTGAAGGCGGAATCCGTGGCGTTGAAGTTGGTGCAATTCTTGCCGACCGCGACCCTGTAACTCGTGAAAACAGATATCCTGCATTAGAGTTTGTTCGTTTGGCTTTCCCACGCCGTACCTACACCTCGAATCATATTAACTACACAGCTGCGGTTATCAAAAACGTATTCGACAGAAGACACGAAATAACACGAGGCTATAAAATTGTGAAAGAAGCTCCCATACTTCGCCACTTTACAGTTGAATTAGCTCCTGCTGATGAATAAAATTTCAGGCACACAAAGTGTGTACTTAATTAATGTAAAAGAGGCTATCCGACAAGGGTAGCCTCTTTGTTTTTTGATGTTAAGATGATGTATAATTTATTGAATATTAGGGTTATGTATTTTTTATTTAAACTTATTAAAAATTTCATTTGCATTTCAAAAAAAAGGGTGTTAATATTGCGGTGTTTTTAAAATCTTACATGTAAATTTTAATGCCCTAAAAAATACTGTGAAAATGATTAATAATTAATTTTTTTTAACTAATAATTTAATTCTAAAAGTTATGCAAAAATCACATTTCACTTTGATTGTTTTTCTTTTTGTTTCTTTTATTTTTAATAGTTGTCAAAAAGAAAATTTAATTGAAAATTCTTTATCAGATGCCCCCTCTATTGAAGAGGTACAAACATCTTCTGCCGGTAAAATTGTACTTGGGAAGAAAATTGAAAATCCGTACTCTATCAAAAACATGAAAAAGGCTTATGAAAGCCTTAAAGCAAAATCGAAGTCAAAAGCAATTCTTGTTAGTGAAGATGTTATTAAACCTACACATTTATATGTGCGTTTTCTTCCTCAAAGTTCTGCTGATGTAGATGTTTTATTACAAGATTCTACTCTTGAATTATTTGATTATCCTTTGGATTATGAAATAAAAGAAGAAGGCTCTTATTATCATGACCCTGAAATACCTGATGGACAGCCAACTTGGCAATATACAACCGTGCCAATAGACTATAATTTTCCAAATGTAAAATATGAAATTATAGAAAAATGCTTTATTCCTGATGATGAAATGGAAGATGATGTAAAAGGCAAAAAAGATATAAACTTTTTAGCTTTGCTTGAATATGAATCTTTCAAATTAACAGATAATCTTGATGAAGAAGAAAAAAAAGAATTAGAAGAAAATAGTTTGCAAAAAAAATGGTGGAGTTTCCCCTCAAAAAAATATCCGGAAGGTTATATAAAATTTTATA